>LXOW01246679.1_pt1 | contig 57062 bp, 48 predicted proteins | sample 1368591 | NCBI WGS metagenome assembly LXOW01 (sample SAMN04884650, study PRJNA319009) | bovine gut metagenome | isolation source: Cow rumen | host: Bos taurus | place: Italy: Legnaro (PD) | collected 2014-07-09
CGCTCGTCGGCAGCGTCAGATGTGTATAAGAGACAGGTTTAGTAATGAGAAGGCGAGAAGAGAACTGGGCTGGGAGCCGTTGGATGTATTGGAGAATTATAAGATTTGAGGGGATTAGTGGCATCGCTGGTATCAGAATGACATTAGAACACATGATGAGTTTTAAGGATATTCTAAAGAAAGAACCTATTAAGGTTAACGAGCAAAAATGTAAAGCTATAGTAAAAGGAGTTTGGGCTTTTTACTCTTTCTCGTGCTGGCCGCAGTAGGGAAGTTCAAAGAACTAAAACTATGACATACGCATCATATGAACCAGGTGGTTTCGCAGTGGATATAGAGAGATTAAACTATGATCTTTCTATAGGTCAAGTGTCAAATGAGGATTTTCCTGCATTTATCCATGAGTGGTGTCATTATTTTCAGGACATAACTACCATTTCAGCGCAGAATGGTTTTTATATGTGGCTGCGAGACTTAGTATGTCTAACGAAGATAACCTGTTCTAAAACAGGAACCAAGATAGAAATACCCTTTCGTCCAGAAGACTATGGCGGTTACGCAAATAAATACCAGTGTCTATACAGAAAGTACTGTGAAAGGATTAAAGAAAAACGAATTGAGAATCCTAAAATCACAGCGCCCTATATCATAGAAGTCAATACAGAAGATTCTTTGACGGAAGATTCAAGAACATATGCTAGATGCATCTGCTATGTGAACAACGAGGAATTTGTGCTAAGTCTTGTTGCATTGCAAGAAATCAATGCATATTATGCACAGAAGATAGCAGAGGAGTTAGTGCCTAATGTGGAGTATAGTGTCAAGTCAGATGATATGGATACTTATCCTTATCATTTTGGAGATCTGCTGTTTGATAAGTATGAAATTAATAGTGATGTAAGGATGCGCTTCTGTATTTCTTATTTGTGTCTTGATACCTTGCAACCACCTGTGATATTCATAAAGTCTTTGGAAAGGTTACAAGGGCAAACGCTGGATTATCAAAATGCTGACAACATTGTGAATGTTGTCGATGTTATTGATAGGCTGAAACCGATTTATTCTCACTCTAATGAAGAAGCGTATCATGAGATATTCAAAGATTATGAACAATGGCAGAATGATGATGGTCATCAGTGCATAGCGACTGCGTTGAAATGGTACGTGAGAAAGATAAAGAAGTCTATAGAAACTAACAATTCTGGAAGACAGATATTTCCGGTGATGGTATGTGAAACGCTTGGAACACTTGAAAAAGTAGTTGGCAACTATCCTGTCCCTCTCTTCAAGAAAGATGGAATAATTACACCAGATGCAACTGCGGATGATGTTGAATCACAAGCGGCCATGACCTTTTGGATGTTGAAGAAGATTTGCGCCTTGCTGGCTTGCCAAACATTGGAAGATATCAACAAATACTCAAAATGTCCGTTATACAAGCATTGCCCGTATAAAAAGGAGGTGAACAAGGAATATGAGTGTAAAACGACATACTGGTCAGTACTGCAAGGCGAAAAGAAGAGTAAATGCCCATTTGGGATAGTATTACATACAATGGGATTGTGGCAGAATGAGTTGGTAGTGAGGTTTGAATAATGAAATAAGAATAATGGCACTAACAGAGCAAGAAATACTTGTAGGGACACATCCTGCTGCACCACATATCTTTGGTGTATGGCTGAATAGTACCGACTTGCCCTCTTCAGGGAACAAGAAGCATCGAAAGACGGAAGAGATAGATGGGACAAGGGATAAGGCAATTAATGCGCTTGCTCAATGGGTGGTGGACTATCATGTGCATAACCACAGCAAGAAGATGATTGCTCGCAAAAAAGCAATTCTGGGGAAGCATGAACTGGAAGACTATATCGACAAGATGAAACTTTTGCCCAAGGCAGAGAATACCATGAAAGGAAATCTTGGCGAGATTGTGCTGATAGAGTATTTGAAGGAGAGTAGGGGCTTTGACCCGATAGTACACAAACTGCAATACAATACGAATGTGGATTCTGCAATGAAGGGAGATGATGTACTGATGTTCAACACAAGTGACCTGTTCTCTGAGGTAATATATGGGGAATGTAAATTCAGAAGTACACCCAGCAAAAAAGTAGTGGATGATATTGTGGGGAACTTACAAGGAGCGAAGAGACTTCCTGCTTCTTTGGAATTTGTGGCGAATGTTCTTGATGACAGGGGAGAGACTGACTTGGCTGATAATATTACCGAATTGCACCAGAGAATTGAGGAGGGGGCTGTGCCTTTAACAAGCGTGGGATTTCTTATTAGTACAAAGTCGGACATAAAAGCTGGACAAGACTCAACAAAACAGGTTGAGAAATACCTGAATACAACAAATCCAAGACTTGTGATGATGTCACTCGGTATTGAGAACCCCGTGCAAATTGTGGATGAAGCTTTCAAGAGAGCAGAGGACATTATTAAAACTTTATAAACAAAAATGCCGTCGTTACAACAAATAGTGAAGGTGGCAGAGAGGTTGGAACGGTACACCACTTACAGTACCTTGCAGGCACAGGCTAACGCGAGGTATATACTCTATGGCGTACACGAAGACGAGAAGAACTTCCCTCAATTTGACCAGAGATTAACCTTCAGGACTGAGAATATGGCTTATCTCTGTCTGGAAGTGGCATGTACTTACTACAAAAATGAACGACGGGAAGCAGCGGCGGAATACTTCAACAGAGGAGCTTTGCTTTTGGAGTACAACTATGCAAACAGCCAAACGGAAGAAGAGATGCGTGGTTTTAACCTTGTGGTGTGTGGCTTGGCTTATTATTGTGCATGTCAGTACTCCAAAGCATTTGTCACCATTTCGAAAGGTAGATACGAAGGGCGCATAAGCCAAATGGTTTTCTCATTTCTGAACAGACGTTTTGGTGATCTTGAAAGTGTAATAAAAGATATTCTGTTGCAGGAAGAGGATGAAAACAAAGAGGGAATAACTCCTTTTGACATACTGATGGCAAGAGCTTTTTCGCTGGTGCTGAATTATTTCTACTACGGTAATCAGCAGTATTTAGAAGAAGCCATAGAGACCTTGAAGGATGCAACTGAGCTAGCGTTGTTAGAAGAAGATGCCGGCACATGGTGGGTGCTAAGATTGTTGAGCATTGTGTTTGACGGACTTAACGAGAGCTCACTTTGGAAGAACCTACACGACCACCCACTGTTTACGGTAGATGATAACGGTTGGAGAGAAGTTTGGGAATGGTTGGGTATGCCAGCAAAGGACTGGGATGCCAGCGCGAAGGAAAAATTAGAGCAGTATATACACTCGCAAACCTTCAAGAAAACACCTATAACAGAGCTGTTTGTGAGCCAACGGAAGTCGCTGGCACAAGTGCTGAAAGAAGAGAGTTCTGTTGTGAGTATGCCTACCAGTAGTGGTAAGACAAGAATTGCAGAGATTGTGATCCTTCAGGCGCTGCTGAGGGATACAACATCCAAGGTTCTATATATCGCACCTTTCCGTTCTTTAGCATTTGAGGTAGAAGAAACTCTTTCGGGGACGTTCAACCCTATAGGTTTCTATGTTACCCATTTGTATGGCGGAGCTCAGATCACCGCTCTGGATAGAAGCGAGATGGAAAACGCGAGAGTTATTATAGCTACCCCTGAAAAAGCAAAGGCTATTCTGAGAATAAACAATGAGGAGTTGCAGAGCATTAAATTAGTGGTGATGGACGAAGGGCATTTGATTGGTGCTCGTCCGAGAGAGATTGCCAACGAGATGTTTACCGAAGAACTGCGTAGGACGGTGAAAGTGAACGAAGGTAAGTTCTTATTGCTGTCTGCTGTACTACCCAATGCCAATGACATATCTCAATGGCTGTCAGGAAAGATTGATAACGTCGTTCATGACACGTGGAGGCCATCGTCGCAAAGATTAGGATTGATGTGTTATAGGGGCAACAGAATAGACATTGAGTGGAAGGGGAAAGTGAAATGCTTCAACAGCGGATTCGTGAGAACCAATGGAGACAAGAAACAAGCAGTGGCAGAAGCAGCCCTCAAACTTTCGGAACTTGGTTCAGTGCTGATATATGTGCCAAGGAAAGACTGGGTGTTATCGAATGCCAGAACGATGTATGGTCTGTTAGAAGATGAGGCAGATGTCGACTGGGATGAGGATGATATAGACTGGATAAGATTTCAATTGGTCTGCGAAGAGACGGAAGAGGATCAGGAATATGTGAAACTGGCAAAGAAGGGGATTTTGTGCCATAGTGCCAAATTGAAAACAGATGTCAGGAGATATATGGAAAGCTTGCTTCGGAAAGGGAAGGCACGGTTTATTTACGCAACAAACACTTTGGCACAGGGCGTGAATCTAGGCGTTTCAACGGTAATAGTGCTGAATGTTGTATTAGGGCAGAATGCTTTCCTCAGCACAAACGACTTCTGGAATATGGCTGGAAGAGCGGGGCGCTCGTATATTGACACAGAAGGGAAGATACTCTTCGTGTGTGACTTTACGAAAAACGAAAGAAAAGCAAGATATCAGGCAGGATTGTATTTGGACATCACTAACACAGACAAGGCGATCAGTGGTGTGTTTGCATATCTGAAGAAGCTGTGCGATATACAGCAGAGTTCCGGGATGGATTTTGATCATCTTCTTGAAATCGTCACAGAGAACCGCTTTGAAGAGTTACCGCAAGACAAAGATGATTTGTCGTGGAACGCGTTCTTTGAGTTGATTGATGATTCGTTGTTAACATTAGATACCGCTTATAGAGAGAACGAGGATGATGATGCCGGATGGGTGGATGAGCATTTCAAGGACTCGTTGGCAGTTATACAAGAGGAAAATGATGCAATGAGGGCAAAACACCTTGCAATCATTAAAGCAAGAGTGCTTGGTGTGAGAAAGGTAGTGAATGGTGAATTGATGCCACAGGCATTTGCCTCTTCGGGAATACCTCTGAAAGCGGCTTTGTACTTGGATGAGAAGGTTTTTGAACTTATGCGGATTGCGGACGAATACCTTGATTCTCAACGAACACTGGATGACAAGTTGATTTTCTTCTATCAGTTTGACAAAATAGCACAAGATATTCCTTCTGAGAGAATAGAAGTGCCCGCGATGGATGTGTTGGTTGGCATACGACAAGACTGGATTGTAGGCCATACAATGGATTATAACAAGATAAGCCTTGCCCAAGACTATTACGGAAATACCATCTCCTGGCTTCTGAATGCTCTAGTGAGTAGATTCAGTGGAGAAGAGGGCGAGCGTTTCAAGGAATGCTATGAGGAAATGAGCCTCTCAGCTGCATATGGACTACCATCGAAGTGGGCGGCACAGGTTTATCTCTGCGGTATCAGTTCCAGAAAGATAGCAACTGAACTGTCAGGGCTGTTAAAGGAACCCGAGGATGCAAATACTTTGGGGACTGTGGCTGTCTATCTGCGAAATCATCTGGACGAGATAATCAACGGAGCGCTTTGTTCTGAACTGGCGAGGAGATGGTTAGAAGTGTTCAAGATCCGGCCTTCTATAATGGTGAAAGAAATACGGACGGTGAAGAATTTCCACTTTGGTAAAGATGCAGAAGATGATATTCCTGATTTCCTGCTTTGTAAGAAAACGAAAGAACATACCTACCTTTGCTCTGTGGATTTGAAATATCACAATAGTGTGAAGGATACTGACGAGTTGCCATTCTCGAAAGTTGCTGACGTGCCAGGCGTTTTCTTTATGCGAGAAGGCAATGTTTGGAAGATGCATAGAGTGAATCCTTATATTACCGTAAGGGAGTAATAACGATTATGAATCAGAATCTGAAAGTGTATTATAGTACAGTGGCGGAACTTCTCAAGGAAGAGAAGCACATGGATGCACACCGTATCTTCACCGGTGGCGATGTGGCTAGTTTCGTCATGGACCATGACAACTGGAATGGGGGCATGGACATCTATGCTGTGGAGATCACGGTTGATGTAAAGACATACGTGGCTCTTCGAAATAAAGGCATTGTCGAAGATGTGTGCAACCAGATAGCAGCGGCATTCAATGACTGTATGAATAATACCAGCGATTCTGTGAGAGGAGTTTCAATGACTCCATCATCAACGACGACATTTGATGAACGCAAAATGGCAGAACCTTCAAGTTATTGGAAAGTAGGGTACTATAAGGTGTTTATCAGCCACTTGTCAAAGTACAAGAGTTCTGCTTCGAACCTAAAACTGATGCTGGAACCATACGGTATCAGTGCCTTTGTTGCTCACGAGGACATCAAACCAACAAAGGAATGGGAGGTTGAGATAGAAAAGGCGTTGTTCTCGATGAATGCGCTGTGTGCCATTCTCACTCCTGATTTCATTAAAAGCAGTTGGTGTGACCAAGAGTGTGGTTACGCTTTCGGGAGAAATGTGCTGACGATTCCCATAGATAAAGGGCAATTGCCTTACGGAATGTTCGGGAAGATTCAAGCTATCAAGTCGGAAGGCAAGAACGCACAGCAGATAGCAGAGAGTGTGTTTAATGCTATTGTGGATAATGACAAGTCACGGGCTGACTATACTCATACTTTGATGAACCTGATACTGAACAACAAGAACGAAGAGCTGGTTAACCAGTGGATTTCGGTAGTGTTACGTATTAAAGAGATTGAGCTTGCGGATGTGGCGTACCTCCATTCTCATGTCGTGGACGTTGTGAATCTTATTAATAAAGAGAATCTGGATTCACTTAATGGCCTATTTGTTACCAATAATCTTCAGGCAGTTGTTGTTAGACCGATCGATGCCACATCTGGTGTTGCTGATGAAGATTTGCCTTTCTAAAACGGGGAATGGAAACAGTCCTTTTTGTGACTTGAAGCAAGGTCCGTTGTTGAAATGGTGCATATGCTGTAATATTATTTGCTATTTGAGCAAGAGCTCTTTCGGTTAAGTAAGGTTTTGTAGTCAATTGAACATGTAATGAAGACAATTCTCGTTACCGGATCGGCCGGTTTCATCGGCGCAAACTTGGTGATACGCCCGATTGGCAATCTAAATAGAAACGCAACACATGAAAGCAATCGAACTGATTGATAAACTCTCCAAAGTCTCGCCGGATCCCTTTGACCAGCGCCTTATGGACATCAAATCCAAAGATGTAGTGTGCCCCGGTTCCACGTTCGACCATGATATACAGGTCATTGATGCTCGTCGCTTCGTCTGGTGCTTAGCCGCTGTCCAGCGTCAGCATCGCTCCCTCCAGTGGAGGGAAGATCGCATTTATCAGTTGGTGAAAGAGTTTGCCAAAAGATGATTNNATGAACTAGAAGACCGTCAGCGACCTGAAGCGTTTGTGGAAACATCTGTCATTCACAAATGCCCGTCCAGAGAATTTTCCGGATGTTAACGATTACCGAAATCCGGTTATTGCGGAAGCATTAAGGGTTATGGGATATGTTAACAAGTTTAACCGTGGAGTAGCGCGTGTCCAAAAGGAGTTAGTTGAAAATGGGAATGGACGGGCCACATTTACTGTCGATAAGGTTACTGTTTTCTCCGTTAACGTTACTAACGCTAAGGCCGATAGCATTAACGCCGGACTTATTGAAGCAGAAGAGCTTGTTTTCTCTGATAAATCGCTGAAAATCTTGTCGTTATGTGAGCTTGCAACACATACAAAAAAGGAGATGCTCATAATGATAGGGGTTACTAACCAAACGGCTAACGTTAGAAGTATTATTAATCCTTTGATTCAAGCCGGTTGTTTGGCCCCCATTGAAGAAGACAAGTCGAAATCCAGGAATGTCCGATATGCGACAACAGCGAGAGGCCTGGAGTATCTGAGACAACAGAAGTCCTCAACTCATAGTGACAAACCTGCCAAAATTAGAATAATATGAAAATCCTTTTTATTATCGGATCATTGAGGGAGAAATCCTTCAATCGTCAGTTGGCTGGCGTCGCCAGGGAAATCATCGGCAGCAAGGCGGAAGTTTCGGAACTTGATTATCGTGACCTGCCGCTGCTTAATCAGGATATCGAACAGCCGGAGCCTGCTGCCGTGGCACGGGTAAGAAAAGCGGTGAAAGAAGCGGATGCGCTTTGGATCTTCACCCCGGAGTACAACTTCAGTTATCCGGGCCATCTGAAGAATCTGCTGGACTGGTTGTCGCGTCCGGTGATTCCGCTGGATTACGGAACGCCTACCTGCATCAATGATAAGCGCGTGGCTATAAGTGGAGCCGGTGGCAAAGCGGCTACCTCCAACTGCCGGGCGAAGTTGACGGAATTGCTTTCGTTTATGAAGGCCGAGGTCTTGTCCGAGCAGGTCGGCATCGCTGTCCCGCCCGAAGCCTGGAGTACGGATGTGCTGACTTTGACCGATGAGCAGGTTTCTCTTTTGAAGGCGCAGGCAGATGTGTTGACGGAAAAATAATATGGGTCTTAAATATCTGGTTGTTGCGATATTGCTGTTCGTTGCGGAATGGGTCTATTTCCGCATCGCGGCACATTTCAATATCATCGACAAGCCTAATGAGCGGTCGTCGCATTCGACGATCGTGCTGCGGGGAGGGGGGATTATTTTCAGCCTGTCTATGATTGTGTGGGCTGTGTTGATGGTGCTGCAGGGGAATGATATTGTGCCTTTCCTGCCGTTCCTTTGCGGCTTGGTGCTGATTTGCGGCATCAGTTTTTGGGATGATGTGCAGTCGCTTCCGGACAGTGTGCGGCTGGTGGTGCAGTTTGTGGCGACGGTGCTGATGTTTTGGAGTATCGCCATGGGCTCTGACTGGCTGATGTCGATGCCTTGGTATGGGCTGCTGGCGTTGGGCGTCGTGGCGCTGATCGTGTTCGTCGGCGCGATGGATGTGATTAATTTTATGGACGGCATCAATGGGATTACCGCCGCTTATGCGATGGCGGTGCTGGTGCCGCTGTGGCTGGTGAATCGCCGCTTGGGCTTTGTCGATGCGTCGTTCCTGGGGATCGCCATCATCGGCGTACTGGTGTTCAGCTGCTTTAATTTTCGCCCGAAAGGGAAGGCGAAGTGCTTTGCCGGGGATGTCGGCAGCATCGGCATAGCGTTTATTATGTTGTTTGCGCTGGGTTTGTTGATGGCGCGGACCGGCGATGTGACCTGGATGGTGTTTTTGCTGGTGTATGGCGTGGACGGTTGTTGTACGATTCTGCATCGGATAATGCTGCACGAGAATCTGGGTGAGGCACATCGGAAGCACGCTTACCAGTTGATGGCGAATGAGTTGGGAATGTCGCACGTGACCGTGTCACTGATTTATATGGGGCTGCAGTTGGCGGTGTCGCTGGGAATGGTGTATCTGGTGCCGCCCTGCGCGCTGTGGCATTGGCTGTACCTGGTCGCCGTGGCGCTGGTCCTGGTGGTGGCGTATGTGCTGTTTATGCGGAAGTATTATCATTTGCATGAGGAGTATTTGGAGAGGGTGAAGAGTGGTATCGGCGGGCGCAACTGAGTCGCTATCCGGGGATGCCGGAGCGTCGGCGGCAGATTATCGAGACTTTCGATGCGGCGCTGAAGGATTTGCCCGTCGCTGTGCTGAAGCACTATGGCGAGGACTTCGCCGGTAGCGGGCATTTGTATCTTACCCGTCTGCTTGGTCGCACTGATGCGTAGCGTCGGGATGTGATTGTGAAGATGGCGGAGCGGGGGATTGCCTGCAATGTGCATTATAAGCCGCTGCCAATGATGACGGCGTATAAGGCGCTTGGCTTTGATATCAAGGACTTCCCGAATGCGTATCATCTGTTTGAGAATGAGGTGACGCTGCCGCTGCATACGAGGCTGAGGGATGAGGATGTGGAGTATGTGGTGAGGTGTTTTGGGGAGGTTGTGAAGGGGGGTGATGTTGCGATTGGGGGTTGTGGTTGAGAGGTGGTAGAGGGCACGTAGTGCAACTAGCGTAAGTAAAACAGGAAGCTCATCGATGTTGGGGAGATGCAGGAAGATAGAGTGGAGGTGGTTGAAACCCTTCAGGAGGTAAGAGGCGAGAGGCCCAATAGGGGGAATGATGTTGAAAAAATGATTGTTATCTACTCGCTCCGATTTATGAGGGAGCATGGTGTAGTTATTTAAGAATTATGAATTACCGAATTCTATTTCCCTCGCTTATGGGTTATGAATGATGTGACAATCCGTCTATATCTGAATGAAATGTCTGATGAGTTTATTGTGGCGAGAAGGCTTGAGTTAATAATAACCATAAGATGGCCTATATTAATAAACAAGGCGCGATGCTAAAGGGGTTGTTTTAAGTTCTATTATAGTGAAAGTAATCAAGAGAATAATCTACAACAGTTTGAAACCCCCTTCTATCGCAAATATATAAATATCCCATTTTTTCTGGAGAACTGTTCTCCCCTTTTATCAATGATAATTATGATGGTTCAACAAGGATTCTTTCTCACAGCCTTATCTCTTCAAGTAGCTGGGGCATTAATTCTGATTGTTTTTTATTGGGGAAATACAAAACGGCGGATATTGAATACAATCTACTCTTCTAATACTATGCTACAAAGGGAGGATAATAATAAGGTAATTATTGCGCGTGAGAAACTAATAAAAGCACATAGAGAAGTCTTGTTAAATAGGATAGCTTTTATTTTCATTGTGTTGGGCTTTTTACTGAGTTTATTCGGGGATAATGAAGGGCTGTGCTCCTGGTGTGGACTCATTATTGTGCTATTGGAGAGCTGCATTTGGATAGGGCTTGGTTTAGCAATTTCATTTTTGGTTGCAAAAGCCTGTAACAAGGAAGATTGGGCGTTAGATTATAATGAGGTGGTTCAAAATCTAGATTGTGATGTGGCAACAAATGCAGCAAACTCAGAAATAGATGATCTCTTTGAGCAGAATTAGGGCCTAGTTTTTTTGTATAAAGGGTATAAGAAGTAAAACTAATGAATTAACCAATGAAGTATTATAGACATTATGAAAGATATAGGGGTTGAAGTTTATAAAGATGTTTTAGGCCCCGCTGTGTCGGAGGTTGGGGTAGTGGTAGGGCGAAGTGTTAAGGCTCTTCTTGCGCCTATACGTGGATTGTTGTGGGGGTGGGATCGTATAGAAGAGTATGTGGAAAACGAATTGCAAAAACGATTGGAAAAGATTCCCGAAAAACAGATTAAGAGTCCTGACCCGGAAATTGCAGTGCCCTTATTAGAGTCTCTTACCTATACCGCCCAAAATAAAACTCTCCGAGAGTTGTATATAGCATTGTTGGCAAATGCAATGGACAGAAGAAGGGAGGGTATAGTGCATCCATCATATGTGGAGATTATCAAGAAAATGAGTCGAATTGATGCTGTGGTATTTGAATATTTAGCCAATATTGGGGGAAATATAATGGTTGTTAATCCTAGAGTCACATTATCAGGGACATCAAAATATCTTGCAACGGGATTGCCGGAATGGTATCTTGGATGTACAATAGAAGAGTATGATGAATTTGCAATATCGGCTTCTCTTGTTCGTTTAAGTAAGTTTGGCATTATCGAATTGATGTACGATCGGAAAATTAGTGGGGCTAATTATGAAGCGTTAAAGCATACGCCTTTTTTAAAAAAGATGCTGTCTGGACATAATGCCGTTCGCCCTCAAGCATTATTGGAGATAGAATCAACAGAGAGTGCTGTATTTGTAAATGAATATGGGAGGCAGTTTAGAGACGCTTGCAAATAGAGACTTTCAGGTTTCGTAAGCTAAATAACCCTAATACGCTAATGGTGGTGGCGTATGTGCTGTTTATGCGGAAGTATTATCATTTGCATGAGGAGTATTTGGGGAGGGGGAAGAAATAGAATGAGTTCCGTGCAGGAAGTCTTATTGCTTATAAACTAAATCGGGCCAGCCCTTGTTGAGGTGCTGGCCCGAATTCTTGTTTACTGGATGGGAACTGGTCTTGTCCCTTTTAACTGGTAGTTGTGGCTTTCATATTTCCAACGCCATACAACAATGTTAAAGTCCAGGTTGTTTTCTGTAGACAATAATCTTAGCTGGTCAACAATATTGCCAAATCGCAGGCCATTGATAGGGCCGCTGCTCATCATTGTATCCCAAAGCTTCTGACTGATGAGCATATTTTGGGCAAATAGATTTGCCTCTCGCTCTTTAGGCGAATCTATGGAGTAGGAGTCACCAGCCACAAAGATTTCATTGGTATCGTTATACATATGTTTCTCAATGTGCCCGAGTTCGTGGAGAACATTGAAAACCAACCTGCTCATGTCGTTGAACCGATGTGTGGTGATGATGGCTGGGTGCTCACCAACCTTCATGGATGCCGCATCAATAGGCGTTTTGTCCAACTTTGGAACCACAGAATATGCGATGCCGTACTCGTTTAAAATGTCGTGGATTTCAGATTCCCGAAGATCTCCGGTATGAGCCCGCACTGCAATGTCATGGGCGGCTAGCTGGGCATTGCCTTGGGAGAATTGGCTCTTGGGAGCGTTCTGCCGTGATTCAATAAAGGCAAGCGTAAGCCAAGTGGTCTGGTTCTTTTCATCCACCTCGCTCTTGTCGCTTTTCTTGTAATTATAGTTCAGTTTCTGGGCGAACTCCTGGTTTCTGATTTCCAGCGGCTTGAAGCCCAGGAATTCTTCCAGTTTCTGCAGTTTCTCCTGAACATATAGGACGGCACTGATCTTCAGCCGTTTGTAGAGCTCTGCCAGATTCAGGGTGCTGGAGAGCATGTTCTCTGCCACAATAGCAGCTTTCTCGTTTTCGCCCCGTACGGCGATGTCCTTGACATCTCTGTCGTACTGGGTTTGCAATCTCATCCAGAAGTCGGCCGGTATGCCCAGGGCATCTTCCAACTTCTGTGCGATGGATGCGGTAATGTTCTCTCCTTTTAACAGCCGGGTTACGTTGGGGGCTTGCATCCCCATACGCTCGGCCAGTTCTTTTTGGGTCATGGACCGTGCTTTGATTTCGTCCTTGATAATCTCTGCAGGATGAACGGCCCTGAAAGGAGCGGTCCGTGTGTTATTTGTCTCCATAGTGTTCATTGATCTCGATTAGCTTGATGCGTATTCCGCGATCGAATTCTTCAAAAATCAGTCGGTACTTTGTGTTGTATCCAATTCTTACACTGCTCTGCCCAGTTTTGTCATACTTGAGCTTCTCGTAGTGTAAGCTTGCGTAGAGTTCAAGATCCGATGTGTTGGTGGCAGCCCTGATTCTCGCCATCACTTTATCAAGATCTTGCCAGAAGGTCTTGTTACCTTTCAATTTTCGGTAACGTTTGTCGTCGCTCTTGTGGTAGGTGATTACCTCCTCAATCGCGATATCGGCATATTCTATAATAATTGTATGATCGTTCATTTGGCAAAGATAATACCAAATTATCAATTTTGATAATTTTATTGCAAAAACTTTGCGGGTTCCGGTTTTTTATAGTACCTTTGCCGCATCGTTCTTTGAGATATTTTATCACGTGATGTTTAGTTCGTGAAGTGAATTTAGTTTCACAGCCGTAAGGTCTTTGAGGCCCACTATGGTCTGCCGCTCCAGACAACCCTTGCGAGACAACAATTCGCAGTATTGTTTGAACGGTCGTAGAGATTTGGCTTATTCTCCCCATTTCTTATCATCATTGATTAGATATGAACGGATTAGTCAATAACTCACAAGTGTCTTTGGACACGGAATAAAGGGGATGGAACAGGAACAGCGCATATAGACATTACGTGACATCGTAAATGGACACGGGCGATGTTGCCCCAAAACAATATTAAACGTGTCTATATGACGAAATTTATCATTCGTGAGACGCGGGTACAAGGTACCTGGCTCTCGGGCTCAAAGAGCCGTTGTTCCATCTCTAGTACAGGGAAAGTTGTTGAGGTTGAAGAGAAGAAGAGAAAGCGCTTAAAGATTGGTGCTATCTTCAAGAGTATTGGCAAATCGTTGCCTAAAGTAGCAGATGTAATTATTGCTATTGGCTCAATTGCTGGACTCATTTCTTTTATCTTAAGCTTTTTCGTCTAGTACATCCCTTTTATTTTTTCATGCTTATTCAAAAAAATGACATACTCTGTAAATTGGTTCTTCGAGAGCCAGAAGAGCGTGTGCGTTTCATAATTAATCATATAACCCAGTTTTATGATGAGTTCAAGCGCTACAAGACGGATAAACAAGGAAACAAGCGCAAGAACAAACCACAATATGTTGCCAGATATGGCGAATACTGGTCGAGGACAATTAATCCTCCTAAACCTGAATTGAAAACTATCCAGAAGCGCATCAATGCGTACCTGGTCGAACATATACAAATGCCAAAGTATGCCTTTGGCGGGATTAAGGGCAAAGACAATATCTTCAATGCCCGGATGCATAAGGGGCAGAAGTACATCTTTCAGACCGACTTGAAGGATTTCTTTCCCCAAATTACACATAAGATGGTATATGCGATGTTTGTTCGTAATGGCTTCTCTCAGGACGTCGCTTCGCTACTCACAAAGCTTACGACATACCAAGGACACCTGCCCCAAGGAGCTCCAACATCTACCACTATCGCGAACCTTGTGTTTGTTCCGGCAGGTCTAGAGATTCTGGCTATAGCAGAAAGGGAGAATCTCCGCTTCACAACATTTGTAGACGATGTGACCATTTCGTCTCAACAGGATTTCAAGTCCATTGTCCCGGAAATTATGGACATTATTGATTACCATGGCTTTAAGATCAGCCAGGGTAAAACCACTTACAGATCTGGTATTACGGATGTTACGGGCGTTGAAATGCGCAACAACTCTTTGGCGCCGACAGATAAGCTAAGGAAGCGGATTGAAGCTGAGGATGATAAGACGACTCCGCACGTAAAGGGAATGCTGAACTATGCAAAGCGAATCAAGAAAGTATCGAATAGCAAGAAGCCTAATCTATGATGGAGCACAAAGGATACATCTACTTTATGACCAATGTCACAAACAGCGTCCTCTATATCGGCGTTACCAACAGTCTCAAGCGCCGCATCAACGAGCACGCCGAAGGCTCTGGCTCCGCGTTCACCCACAAATACAATTGCACCAAACTTGTCTATTTCGAGACCCTTCCCGATATTGAGCAAGCAATCGCTCATTGAAGAAGACAAATCGAAATCCAGAAATGTCCGATATGCGGCAACAGAGAGGCTTGGAGTATCTGAGACAACAGAAGTCCTCAACTCATAGTGAGGCTTTGCCAATCGAAGACGCGGAGAACAATCCAAACCTGCCAAAATTAGAATAATATGAAAATCCTTTTTATTATCGGTTCATTGAGGGAGAAATCCTTCAATCGTCAGTTGGCTGGCGTCGCCAGGGAAATCATCGGTAGCAAGGCGGAGGTGACGGAGCTTGATTACCGTGACCTGCCGCTGCTGAATCAGGATATTGAACAGCCGGAGCCTGCTGCCGTGGCGCTGGTGGCAAGGCGGCTACCTCCAACTGCCGGGCGAAGCTGACGGAATTGCTTTCGTTTATGAAGGCCGAGGTCTTGTCCGAGCAGGTCGGTATCGCTGTTCCGCCCGAAGCCTGGAGTACGGATGTGCTGACTGTGACTGATGAGCAGGTCGCTCTTTTGAAGGCGCAGGCAGATTCGTTGCTGCATCGCTGATTTATATGGGGCTGCAGTTGGCGGTGTCGCTGGGAATGGTGTATCTGGTGCCGCCCTGCGCGCTGTGGCATTGGCTGTACCTGGTCGCCGTGGCGCTGGTGCTGGTGGTGGCGTATGTGCTGTTTATGCGGAAGTATTATCATTTGCATGAGGAGTATTTGGGGAGGGTGCTAAAATGAGCCGTATGCTCAATACCTAATCCTGAAATAATCCAGCAACGCCTTATACTGGTCCTGCGCAGTCAGGCAGGTGTCGGTGAGATAGCCGTTGACGTGGCCCCATTCGTTTAGGCCGCGGTAATAATAAATCTTCAGTTCTTCGGTGATGATGAAGGGGACGATGTGTGCGGCCAGGCACTCTTTGAACATCACCAGCCGGCCGACGCGGCCGTTGCCGTCCTGGAAAGGATGGATGCGCTCGAACTGGCAGTGGAGGTCGATGATGTCTTCGAGCGTTTTCCGGGGCTTGGCGTTGTAGCGTTTGAGCAATTCCCGCATTTGGGTATGTACCTGCTCGGGCGGGCAGGTTTCGTGGCCTCCCACTTCGTTGGGTAGGCGTTTGTAGTCGCCCACATTGAACCAGTCTTTCCGGCTGTCGGAGGTCCCGGTCTTGAGCATTCGGTGGAGTTCCTTGATCAGGGCCTCCGTCATTTTATCCCCGGCGTGGTCGATGATATAGTCGATGCAGCGGAAGTGGTTGGCGGTCTCCACGATGTCGTCCACCCTGAGAGCCTGGTCCTCGCTAACCCCGACCGTATCGGTCTCGAAGATGTACCGTGTCTGCTCGTGCGTAAGCCGGCTGCCCTCGATGTGGTTGGAGTTGTAGGTCAGGTCGATCTGCGTGCGGTGGTAGATGCCGCCGCTCACTTTGCCCTCTTTTTCTTCGCGAAGTCTTTTCAGAAGGGGAGAGGGCCGTTTTTTGCCGGCGCTGTGGCCGGGCAGGGGCGCATCGACGGGGATGCTCCAGGTCTTGCCCGTCAGGAAGGCGCCTTCCATTTTTCCGGCGGCGCACCAGTTGCGGACAGTGCGTTCGGGCAGGCCGTACCGGTCGGCAAAAGCAGTGACGGAGATATATTCCATATTCGCAGGCATACGCATTTATCGGCAAGAATTGGCTTGCCGCTGCTGCAAATATAGCGATTTTTGCCGATATCGGCAAGTTGTTAACGCGATGCAGCCGTTTGAAGGGGATTTCGTATCTTTGCAGACGGAATATGAAAATCACACAGGAACTATTGGATGATCTGACCGCGCAGGCGAAGGCGTCGGCGCGGTTGCGGATGAATTTGGATTTGCGCAATTCCGCCGGAGACGGCTCGCAGCGGATGCTCAATGCCATCGAGCCCGGGAGCCCGCTGCCCATTCATCGGCATCGCGGCAGTTCGGAGACGGTGGTTTGCTTGCGGGGACGGCTCGTCGAAGCGTTTTATGACGCGGCCGGCGTGTGCACGGAGACCATCGAACTGGCTCCGGACGGTCCCGTCGTCGCGCTGAACATCCCCGTCGGGCAGTGGCATACCGTGCGGGCGCTGGAATCCGGGACGGTGATTTTGGAATGCAAGGACGGCGCGTATACCCCGTTGTCCGCGGAAGATACGATGAATTAATATATTAGGCATGTCTGCAATACTGGTTACCGGCTCGGCCGGATTCATCGGCGCCAATCTGGTGATGCGCCTGTTCAAGGAAATGAAGGAGGGCACCATCGTGGGCCTCGACAACCTGAACGACTATTATGATCCAAGCCTGAAGGAGTACCGCCTGAAAGTGATTGAAACCGAGGCGGCGGAGCATCCGAACCTCAAATACACCTTCGTCCGCGGCAGTATCGCCGACAAGGCGCTGGTGGACAGTCTTTTCGAGGAATACGGTTTCGATATCGTCGTGAACCTGGCCGCGCAGGCGGGGGTGCGCTATAGCATCGAGAATCCGGATGTCTATATCGAGAGCAACATCATCGGCTTCTACAACATCCTGGAGGCGTGCCGGCACCATCCGGTGGAGCATCTGGTGTATGCCAGCTCCAGCAGCGTGTACGGCGGCAACAAGAAGGTGCCGTTTGCGGTGGAGGACCGCGTGGACAATCCCGTAAGTCTCTATGCCGCAACGAAAAAGAGCAACGAACTGATGGCGCATTGCTACAGCAAACTCTACGACATCCCGTCGACGGGTTTGCGCTTCTTCACCGTCTATGGCCCCGCCGGCCGCCCGGATATGGCGTATTTCGGCTTTACGAACAAACTGCTCGCGGGCAAGACCATCCAGATTTACAACTACGGCAACTGCCGGCGCGACTTTACCTATGTCGATGATATCGTCGAGGGCATAGTCCGTGTGATGGCCAAGGCGCCGGAGCGCAGGAAAGGGGAGGACGGGCTGCCGGTGCCGCCGTATGCTGTCTATAACATCGGCGGCGGCCAGCCGGAGAACCTGCTGGACTTCGTGAACATCCTCCAGGAGGAACTGCTCGCGGCGGGGGTGCTGCCTCCGGACTACGACTTTGAAGCGCACAAGCAACTGGTTCCCATGCAGCCCGGCGATGTTCCCACGACTTACGCCGATGCCGCTGCGCTCGAGCGCGATTTCGGCTTCACGCCGAAGATTACCCTGCGCGAAGGCCTCCGCAAATTCGCACGGTGGTATAAGGAGTATTACGGCTGAAAAAATATTTTGTGAAATTGCTCTGCGGGATGTATCTTTGTAGATATGAAAATCACGGGGGCAAAGTTCGCAGGCAGCAGTGCCAGAATTGAAGGCAGGCCGGAGCCGCGTCTCCCCGAATTTGCCTTCATCGGACGCTCCAACGTGGGGAAATCCTCCCTGATCAATATGCTCTGCGGCAACCGGAAACTGGCGATGACCTCTTCCACGCCGGGCAAGACCAAGGTGGTGAACCACTTCCTGATCAACGACAAATGGTACCTGGTGGACCTGCCCGGCTACGGCTATGCGCGCCTGCCCGGCAAACTGCGCGATGCCCTCAAGTCGATGATCAGCGACTATGTCCTCCGTTCCGACGAACTCGTCCAACTTTTCGTGCTTCTCGACGCCCGTCACGACCTGCAGAACGCCGACCGGGAATTCATCACCTTCCTCGGCGAAAACGGCATCCCCTTCGCCCTGATTTATACGAAGGCCGATAAAATGGGCCCCGAAGCCCTCAAGGCGCAGATGCAGCGCAACGAGGCGGAACTGCTGCAAGAGTGGGAGTCGCTGCCGCCGGTTTTCATCTCCTCTTCGGCGAGCGGGAGGGGACGCGACGAAATCCTCAACTATATCCGAGACTTATTTAACTCCATAACAAAATGATTCACAGCCACAGAATGGAATTGTTTGCGTGCAGGGCTTCGGAAGCCTTCGCCTGCCGCGTGATTGAACATCTCAATGCGCTCCGCTCGCCCGGCGAGCCGGAGTTGCATCTTGGGAAACTGGAAGTGACGCCGTTCAGTGATGGGGAGTTCCAGCCCCACTTCACCGAGAGTGTGCGCGGCGCGACGGTCTATATCCTTCAGTCCACCATCCCGCCCGCAGACAACCTGATGGAACTGCTGCTGACGATCGATGCCGCCAAGCGCGCTTCGGCGGACAAAGTCATCGCCGTGATGCCCTATTACGGCTGGGCCCGGCAGGACCGCAAGGACCGCCCGCGGGTGGCCATCGGCGCAAAACTGGTGGCGAATCTGCTCCGCGCGGCCGGGGCCGACCGGGTCATGACCTGCGACCTGCATGCGGACCAGATCCAGGGCTTCTTCGACATTCCCGTGGATCACGTGTACGCCAGCCGCGTGTTCATCCCGTACTTTGCGTCGCTGAACATTGAGAACCTGGCGATTGCCGCTCCCGATATGGGCGGTGCGAAGCGTGCCAACACCTACGCCAAGGCGCTGGATGCTTCCGTCGTCATCTGCCACAAGACCCGCGAGCGGGCGAACGTCGTCGGCTCGATTACCGCCATCGGCGATGTGGAGGGCAAGAACGTCATCATCGTCGACGATATGATCGACACTGCGGGTACGCTCTGCAAGGCAGCCGACGTCCTCAAGGAAAAGGGCGCCGCAAGCGTCTGTGCCTGCGCGACGCACGGCATCCTTTCCGGCAGCGCGCTGGAGCGCATCCACGCCTCCGCGCTGGAGACCGTCTATATCACCGATACGATTCCTCATCCTGAACTGGAGGGTGATCCGAAGATCCGCATCGTCTCGATGGCGGAGGTCTTTGCCCGCATCATCCATAAAGTCTATAACTACGAACCCATCAGCCCTGATTTTATTTTTTAACAAAATTGAAACTTCTCCTCCTGACTATCAGCATCGTCGCGCTCTGCGTTCTGCTCCTGTGCTTCAACATTCTGCGGCACAAGGAGTTCCCCCAGTTTGACGTGGGGAGTAACGCGCAGATGCGTCAGCGGGGCATCCGCTGTTTCAAGGAGGAAGATGCCGCCCTGCACGGCGCCGGCTGCCCTGGTAAGCCCGGCCAACCCGAAGACTGTGGTCAGGGTTCTGCTTGCGATACCTGCGAGTTTGGAGCCCGCAGGGCGATAGAAAGTCCCTTCCCTGAGGGGAGGGATTTAGGGAGAGGGTAACGAAGTAAGGATGTGCGGAGGAAAAGTTTCGCCGGTTCCCCCCGAACATTCGAATTGCGAAAAACAGAACGACCGGCGAAACTTGTGTATGAGTCTTGTAGCGATTGTCGGAAGACCGAATGTTGGAAAATCCACCCTGTTTAACCGCCTTGTCGGAATGCGGCAGGCCATCGTGGACGACGAATCCGGCGTAACCCGTGACCGGCATTACGGCCGCTGCGAGTGGTGCGGCCGCGAATTCTCCGTAGTGGATACGGGCGGCTATACGAATGCGTCGGAGGACGTGTTCGAGAAAGCCATCCGCTCCCAGGTGGAAATCGCCGTGGAGGAAGCGGACCTGGTGCTTTTCGTCGTGGAGGCGGGCACGGGCATCACCGACTATGACGCCGCCATCGCCCAGATGCTGCGCCGGAGCAAGAAACCTGTCGTGCTCTGCGTGAACAAGGTGGATTCCGGCGAAAAGATGTTCGACGCGTATCAGTTCTACTCGCTCGGACTCGGCGACCTGTACAGTATTTCCGCGGCCAACGGCAGCGGCACCGGCGACCTGCTGGATGCCGTCGTGGCGGCGCTTCCCCCCGAAACCCAGGCCGCCGAAGATGCGTTGGATGGCATTCCCCGCGTCGCCATCATCGGCAAACCCAATGTCGGCAAATCCTCGCTGACCAATGCCCTGCTGGGGGAGGACCGCAACATCGTCACCCCGATTGCCGGCACCACGCGGGACGCCATTTCCACCCGCTACAACAAGTTCGGCCACGACCTGATCCTGGTCGATACCGCCGGCATCCGCCGCAAGGCCAGGGTCAAGGAGGACCTGGAATTTTACTCCGTGATGCGCTCCATCCGCGCCATCGAAAACGCCGACGTCTGTGTCCTGATGATCGACGCGACGACCGGTATGGAGGCCCAGGACATGAACATCTTCAACCTGATCGTGCGCAACCGGAAGGCCTGCGTGCTGGTGGTGAACAAGTGGGACCTCTTCGAGAAGGACAGCAATACCCTGAGGGAGTATACGCTGGGGCTCAAGCGCCGCATCGCGCCCTTTGACGACGTCCCCGTCATCTTCACCAGCGTGGAGCGCAAGCAGCGCATCGCAGACGTGCTGGATGCCGTCGAACAGGTTTACGCCAATTATTCGCAGAAGATTCCTACGGCGCGGCTCAACGAGGCCCTGCTCCCCGTCATCGAGGATACGCCGCCGCCCGCCTGGAAGGGTAAGTACGTGAAGGTCAAGTATGTGACGCAGTTGCCCACGCGCTTCCCGGCCTTCGCCTTCTTCTGCAATCTGCCTCAGTATATCAAGGATCCGTACAAACGCTTCCTCGAGAACCAGCTTCGTGAACATTTTAACCTGACAGGATGCCCGGTCCAGATTTTCTGCCGCAAGAAGTAACGCCGCTCGCCCTGTCCGAACTGCAGGAACTGATTCAAGTAGGCGTCGAGTCCGCCTGTCCCGGAAAACTTTGGGTACAGGCGGAAATCGCCTCTGTCTCCGTCAAAGCCAACGGTCACTGTTACCTGGACCTCGTCGAAAACGACGGCGGAACCGTGCTTGCAAGGGCGCGGGCGGTGGTCTGGAGTTCCCGCTACCGTCTGCTGCGGCCCTATCTGCTGGAAGCGCTGGGCGGCGATTTGCAGGCGGGGATGCAGATTCTTGCCCGCGTGCAGGTCAGTTACAGCGGCATCTATTCGCTGACTCTCGTCATCGACGAAATCGAGCCGAAATTCACGCTCGGCGCCGCGGAACTGGAGCGCCGCAAGACGCTCGAAAGACTGGAAAAGGAGGGACTGCTCGATGCGCAGCAGGCGCTTTCGCTGCCGGACCTGCCCTATGCGCTTGCGGTTATATCTGCCAGTACGGCAGCGGGTTACGGCGATTTCGTGCGCCATCTCGAAGGCAATGCCTATGGCTTCGCGTTCGGAGTGGAACTCTTCGAAGCGGCGATGCAGGGGGAGGCGGCGCCCGAATCCATCGCCGATGCGCTGCAGCGGGTGGAAACCGCGGACAAGCACTTCGACGCGGTGCTGATCCTGCGCGGCGGCGGTTCTGCCGGCGATCTGTCCTGCTTCGACGATTACGGCCTCTGCTTCGCGATTGCTTCCTGCCCGCTTCCGGTGTTCACGGCCATCGGGCACGAGCGCGACCATCATATCGCCGACCGGGTAGCGTTCCGTGCGGTCAAGACCCCGACGGCCCTCGCGGATGAATTCATCGATGCGTTTGCCGCCGAAGACGAGCAACTGCTGGCCCGGATGTCGCAACTGCGGCTGGCGGCCCTTTCGCGGCTGTCGGCGGAGGAGCAGCGGGTACGCGGACTGGCGGAGCGCATCGCCGCCTCGGACCCCCGGAAAGTGCTGGAACGCGGCTATTCGCTGGTGACGGACACAAGCGGCGTGGTGCTGAAGCGGGCGGAGGGCATCGAGGCCGGCGACGAAATCGAGGTGCTGTTCCGCGACGGGCGCCTTAAATGTTTGGTAAAGACGAAAATATGAAAAAATTTGACTATATTGAGGCGCTTTCCCGCCTGGAAAAAATCGCCGGCAAAATCGAGGATCCCGCAACGGGGCTTGCGGAGATAGAAAAATTGCTGGCGGAATCGTCGGAACTGGTGGAGGCTTGCCGCAATTACCTGCGCAGCCTGCGGGAAGGTTGGGAAAAACCGGACGAGTCGCTATGAGAAAAATTTACGAAACCGACCCCTGGCTGGAGCCTTTCAAGGCGGCAATTGATGCGCGTCATGCGCGGATTCTGGCGGACAAGGAAAAACTTTGTGCCGGAAAGCGCCTGAGCAAGGCGGTCAACAACCACCTCTATTATGGGCTGCACCGCACGCCCGACGGCGGGTGGGTTTTCCGCGAATGGGCTCCGAGCGCCAACCGCATCTACCTGATCGGGGATTTCAACAACTGGAAACGCACGCCCGGCTGGATGTTGCAGCCTGTCGGGAACGGCAACTGGGAACTCCGGATTCCTTCCGGTTTCATCAGTCACGGACAACTCTACAAGATGTTCGTGGAATGGTCCGGAGGGGCGGGGGAGCGGCTGCCGGCCTATGTGACGCGCGTCGTCCAGGACGAGGAAACCAAAATTTTCAGTGCCCAGGTCTGGGATACGCCCAAGTGGAAATGGCGCTACCGCCGGCCCGGGAAAATCGACAATCCCTTCATCTACGAATGCCATATCGGGATGTCGTCGGAAGAGGAGAAAGTGGCCACTTTTGACGAGTTCCGCACCGGCGTGCTGCCCCGCGTCCAGGCGCTGGGCTACAACTGCATCCAGATCATGGCGTTGCAGGAGCATCCCTATTACGGCTCCTTCGGCTACCAGGTCTCCAATTTCTTCGCGCTCTCCTCGCGTTTCGGTACGCCGGAGGAGTTCAAGCGGCTCGTGGACGATGCGCACCGCCGCGGCATCGCCGTCATCATGGACATCGTGCATTCCCATTCCGTGGAGAACGAAGCGGAGGGCCTGAGCCGTCTGGACGGCCGCGACGACCTCTACTTCTACGGCGGACCGCAGGGGCATCATCCCGCCTGGGGTTCCCGCTGCTTCGATTACGGCAAGGACGAGGTGAAATACTTCCTGCTTTCCAACTGCAAGTTCTGGATGGAGGAATACCATATCGACGGCTTCCGCTTCGACGGCGTGACCAGTATGCTCTACTGGGACCACGGGCTGGGCAAGGACTTCGGCGATTATTCGCTCTACTTCGACCAGGGCGTCGATGAAAATGCGGTCAGTTACCTCGCACTGGCGAATCTGCTGATTCACGAAATGAACCCCGATGCCATTACCATCGCCGAGGATATGAGCGGAATGGCGGGACTGGCGGCACCTTTCGAGGCGGGCGGCCAGGGTTTCGACTACCGGATGGCGATGGGCATCGCGGACCACTGGATCAAGTGGATCAAGGAAAAATCGGACTGGGACTGGTCCATGGGGGAAATCTGGTGGGAACTCACCAACAAGCGCGCCGACGAGCGGACGGTCAGTTACGCCGAATGCCACGACCAGGCGCTCGTCGGGGACAAGACGCTGATTTTCAGGCTGATCGACAAGGAAATGTACTGGTCGATGAACGAGGGTTCGCAGAACCTGACCGTGGACCGGGGAATGGCCCTGCACAAGATGATCCGCCTGGTCACCGCGGCGACGGCGGGGGACGGATACCTGACCTTCATGGGCAACGAGTTCGGCCATCCCGAATGGATCGACTTCCCGCGCGAGGGGAACGGCTGGTCCTTCAAGTACGCCCGGCGGCAGTGGTCGCTCGAGGACAATCCGCTGCTCCGCTACCGTTTCCTCCGGGCCTTCGACGCCAAAATGGTGCATTATCTCCGCGCGTGCGCGACGCTCTCGGTCCGCCCCGAACTGCTTGTCGCCGACGAGGAGAAAAAAATCTTGATTTTCAGGCGGCAAAACACTATCTTTGCCTTTAATTTCAACCCGACGGGTTCCTTTGAGAACTACGGGTTTGCGGCTCCGGCAGGGAAGTGGAAGATGGCCTTCAACTCGGATGAAAACGGGTTCGGCGGTTTCGGACGTCTTTCGGGGGGCGAGGTGCACCAGGCGGTGGACGGGCGTTGTCCGAACGGGAACCAGGCCTACGACCACACCCTGTACCTGTATCTGCCGAGCCGCTGTGCGATAGTATTGGAACAAAACGACAGATGATATGTCATTCTTGAAATTCAACAAGGCGGAGCTGGTCAACCTCTCTTATTCGCTCAAGCGGGAAATCCTGCTGGCGAACAAGAGCGGCGCCGTTTGCAACACCTCTACGGTGACCTGCAACACGCGGCGCTACCACGGCCTGCTTTCCGTTACGCTGGACCGCTTCGGCGGCGACAAGTTCCTGCTGCTTTCCTCGCTTGACGAGACCCTCGTCCTTTCGGGAAAGCGCTTCAACCTGGGCATTCACTGCTACGGCGATATTTATGACCCCCGCGGCCATAAGTACATCATTGACTTCGAGGCAGATCCTGCGCCGAAGATTACCTACAAGGTGGGCGACCTGGTCTTTACCAAGACCCTGCTGCTCAATCCCGAGCGGGACCAGGTATTCATCCGCTACGCCCTCGTGGAGGGCCCTGCGTCCGTGAAACTTCTGCTCAAGCCCTTCCTGGCCTTCCGCAACGTGCACGACCTGACGCAGCGCAACGACGCCGCCCAGACCGCGGCACGCCTGGTCCCCGGCGGCGTCTCCTTCAAACTTTATCCCGGCTTCCCGGACCTTTACCTGCAACTGAACACCCGCAGCGCGGACTTCGAGTCCTCGCCCTGCTGGTATGAAGGCATTACCTACTCCGACGAATACCGCCGCGGCTTCGACTGCCGCGAGGACCTTTTCGTCCCCGGCACCCTGTCCCTGACGCTCAAACAGGGCGAAGAGGCGGTCTTCTCCGCTTCCATCGCCGAGGCCAACCCCGCGCAACTCAAGCGTTCGTTCAACGCCATCTACGCGGCGACGCCGGCGATTTCCAATTTCCACGACCAACTGGTCCGCTGCGCGAACCTGCTGATCGTCAATCACAACAACCGCAAGAAAATCAACGCGGGCTTTTCCTGGCTCAAGACGGGCCTGTTGCGGGAAACCCTGCTGGCCCTGCCCGGGCTCACCCTCTGCGCGGGGCATCCGGAGGAGTTCGAGGAAATCCTCGACAACCTCATCGCCGATGAGCAGGAACGCCTCTTCCGCCGCACCACGCAGGTGGAATCCCCGCTGTATCTGCCGGTCATCCTCCAGAAATACATCAAGTTCGGCGCGGATCCCCAGAAAGTGTGGAAGAAATACGGCGTGATCGTCCGGGGCATCATCGAAAGTTACGCACCCGGCGAGCGCCAGGAGGTGTCGATGCAGCCGAACGGCCTGCTCTGGGCCCAGATGTACGGCGTGGCCTTGAGTTGGATGAACGCCTACATTTACGGCAGCCCCGTCACGGAGCGGGCGGGCTACCAGGTGGAAACCAACGCCTTCTGGTACAACGCCCTCTGCTTCGCCATCGATATGGAAACGCGTTTCGGCACGGCCGGCAGCAGTTTTGTCGCCCGCTGGACGCCGGTACGCGACAGGGTGCTGGAGAACTTCATCCCCACCTTCTGGAATCCGGAAACCGGCTGCCTGGCCGATTATGTGGACGGGAACGGCCGGAACCAGGATATCCGTCCCAACCAGATTTATGCCCTGGCGGTGGATTACAGCCCCGTCCCGGACGACAGGATCGCTTCGATTCTCCGCGTATTCGACGGAGAACTGGTGACCCGCCGCGGCATCCGCACCCTCTCGCCGCGCGACGTGAAATATCGCGGCGTCTATGAAGGCACGCAGATCGACCGTGACCTGGCCTACCAGCAGGGTTGCTGCTGGCCGTTCCTGCTCGCCCCCTATGTGGAGGTCTGTCTGAAATTGAAAGGCGAGTCCTTCGTCAAGAAGGCCGAGTGGCTGACGGAAGGCTTCTTCGAGGACCTGGGCAAGCACGGCGTGGGCGCCTTCTCCGAACTTTACGACGGAGACCCCCCGCACGAGCCGCACGGCGCCATTTCCAGCGCCACCAGTACCGCGGCGCTCCTGTCGGTGGAATTCTTTATCGACCGTTTCAAGAAGGAGGGTAAATTATGAGAGTCCTGATGTTCGGATGGGAGTTTCCCCCGCACATTGCGGGAGGACTCGGTACCGCCTGCGAAGGCATCGTCAAGGGTCTGGCCGCCAATGGCGTGCAGACGATTTTCGTGATGCCTTCCGCCTCCGGCGACGAAGACCAGAGCGCCACCACCATCGTCAATGCCAGCGACGTCCCGGTGGAGAACTTCAGCGAGAGCGTGGATGAATTCCTCGACAAGGTGAAGTTCGTGCGCATCGGCTCCAACCTCAAGCCCTACCTCGACGTGGAGGCCTTCGAAGAGGCCATCGAGAACGAAAAGAGAGGGCAGAAAAAGGAATTCCGCGTGCAGTATGGCCAGAAATACAAGTTCTCCGGCAAGTACGGCGCGAACCTGCTCGACGAAGTGGCGAAGTACGCCCAGGTGGCGGCCACCATCGCCCGCGAGCGCAACGGGGAATTCGACCTCATCCACGCCCACGACTGGCTGACCTACCTGGCCGGCATCGCCGCCAAGGAAGTGACCGGCAAGCCGCTGGTGGTGCACGTGCACGCGACCTCCTTCGACCGCGGCACCGACGATATGGTCGATTCCCGCGTCTATGCCATCGAAAGGCGCGGTATGGAAGTCGCGGACCGGGTCATCACCGTCAGCGACCTGACGCGCAACATCGTCATCAACAAATACGGCATCGATCCCGCGAAGGTGGTGACCGTGCACAATGCGGTGGATTTCAGCGGCCGCGAAAACATCGTCGCGGAGCGCGGCGTAAAGGACAAGGTCGTGACCTTCCTCGGCCGCATCACCTTCCAGAAGGGCCCCGAATACTTCATCGACGCGGCGGCCAAGGTGCTCAAGCGGACGAAAGGTGTGCGTTTCGTGATGGCGGGCAGCGGCGATATGATGAACCGTTGCATCCGGCACGCGGCGCGCCTGGGCATTTCCGACCGTTTCCATTTCACCGGCTTCCTGCGCGGCGCCGAGGTGCAGCAGATGTTCGCCCTGTCGGACGTGTACATCATGCCTTCGGTTTCCGAGCCTTTCGGCATCTCGCCGCTCGAAGCGATGCGGACCGGCGTCCCTTCGGTGATTTCGAAGCAGTCGGGTGCCGCCGAGGTGCTCCGGTATGCCTTCAAGGTGGATTTCTGGGACGTGGACGCCCTCGCCGACGACATCTACGCCCTGATCAACTACCCTGCGCTGTCCCGCTTTGCCGGCGTGCAGGGTTATGACGAGGTGAACAACCTGAAATGGAACAATGCGGCGGCCAAGATGAAGGCCGTCTATGAATCAGTAACCAATACGCAGTAAAATATGAAGAAATCGATTTGCCTGTATTTCCAGGTACACCAGCCCAGCCGCCTCCGGCTGTACCGCTTCTTCGACATTGGCAAGGACAGCCATTATTACGACGATTTCGAAAACCGGACCATCCTGAGGCGGGTCGCGCAGAAGTGCTACCTCCCGANNATCCTGAGGCGGGTCGCGCAGAAATGCTATCTGCCGATGAACCAGTTGTTGCTCGAAGCCATCGAGAAGCACAAGGGCAAGTTCAAGGTCGCCTTCTCCATTTCCGGTTCTGCGCTCGAGCAGTTCGACCGCTATGCCCCCGAGGTGACGGAATCTTTCCGTAAACTCGCCGATACGGGCTGCGTGGAGTTCCTTTGCGAGACCTATTTCCACTCGCTCTCGTCGCTGTCGAGCCCGGCGGAGTTCAGCCACCAGGTACTCAAGCACAAGGCGGCGATCGAGGCGCATTTCGGCGTCAAGCCCCAGGCTTTCCGCAATACCGAGTTGATTTATTCCGATGCCATCGGCGAAGAGGTCTACAAGATGGGCTTCAAGACGATGCTGACCGAAGGTGCCCGCCACATTATGGGTTGGCGCAGTCCCAACTATGTTTATACCAACGACTTCCAGCCCAAGTTGAACTTGCTGCTCCGGAACTACGGCCTGAGCGACGACATCGCGTTCCGCTTCGAGAACCGGGCTTGGCCGGAGTGGCCGCTGACCGCGGAGAAATTCGCGGGCTGGCTCGCCGCCGCGGAAGGAGACGTGGTGAACCTGTTCATGGATTATGAGACCTTCGGCGAGCACCGCTCCGCCGAAAGCGGCATCTTTGACTTTATGCGGGCGCTGCCGGACAAGATCCTGGCTGACAAGTCGATGGACTTCCAGACGCCGTCCGAGGTCACCCGCCGTCACAAGAGCGTGTCCGAACTTTCCGTTCCCGAGCCCATTTCCTGGGCAGACGAAGAGCGCGACGTGACCGCCTGGCTCGGCAATGAACTGCAGCAGGACGCTTTCAACAAACTGTATTCCCTGACCGAGAAACTGGCCCTGTTGAACGATCCCCAACTGTGGGAGGATTTCGGCCACCTGCAGGAGAGCGACCACCTGTACTATATGTGCACCAAGTTCTTCTCCGACGGGGAGATCCACAAGCAGTTCAACCCTTATGACACCCCCTACGAGGCGTTCATCAACTATATGAACGTCCTCAGCGACTTTATGATCCGTGTGAATGATGCGCTTGCGCAAAAGTAGTAGTATAGAACCTTAAACACAATGCACAACAACCGAAACGAGGCGGGCATCCCGTCTTGGAAGAGCGTCATGGTGACGCGCCGGCTTCCGGATGAACTCCGGGGCCTTGAAACCCTTTGCAAAAACCTCTGGTGGTGTTGGAACGACAACGCCAAGCTCCTTTTCAAGACCGTGGATCCGGAGCTCTGGCACAAGTCCGGGCACAACCCCATGGCCATCCTTGACAAGGTCAGCCTCAAACGCTACAAGCAGCTGGCCGGCGACGTGGCATTCCTGTCGATGCTCCGCGCCGTGATGACCGAATTCAATTCCTATATGGCCCTCAAGGCCCAGCGGACGGACCCGAAGATCGCCTACTTCTGCATGGAGTACGGTCTGGATACTTCCTTGAAGATCTATTCCGGCGGTCTGGGCATCCTGGCCGGCGACTATCTGAAGGAATCCAGCGACATGAACGTGAATATGGTGGCGGTGGGTCTCCTCTACCGTTACGGCTATTTCACCCAGAAACTTACCCCGCAGGGCAACCAGGTGGCGGAATATGACGCCCAGGATTTCCTGCGTACCCCCGCGGAACCCGTGCTCGACGAGAAAGGGGAGTGGAAGATCATCACCCTCAATTTCCCCTGGCGCGTCCTGTACGCCCGCATCTGGAAAGTGGCGGTCGGCCGCACCGACCTTTATCTGCTGGATACGGACTTCGAGGCCAATACTCCGGAGGACCGGCAGATTACGCACCAGTTGTACGGCGGTGACTGGGAGAACCGGCTCAAGCAGGAACTCCTGCTCGGTATCGGCGGCATCCGCGTGCTGCGCGCCATCGGCATCGACGAGGCGCAGGTCTATCACTGCAACGAGGGACACGCGGCCTTCATCGGCCTGGAGCGCTTGCGCGAATATGTCCAGGGCGGCAAATATAACTTTGACGAAGCCCTGGAAGTCGTCCGTTCCTCCGGCCTCTTCACCACCCATACCCCGGTGCCTGCGGGCCACGACGCCTTCGACGAAGGGATGCTCCACAAGTACCTGGACGAATATCCCCGCCTGCTCGGCATCGACTGGGATACGATGATGTCCCTGGGCAAGATCGATGCTTATAACAAGGAGGAGAAATTCTCGATGAGCATCCTGGCCGCCACCATTTCCCAGAACGTGAACGGCGTTTCGATGCTGCACGGCAAGGTCAGCCAGGAGATTTTCTCGAATATGTATCCCGGCTACCTGCCCGAGGAACTGCATATCGGCTATGTGACCAACGGTGTCCACTATCCCAGTTGGGCCTCCCACGCCTGGAAGGGCTTGCACAGCACGGTCTTCGGCGAGGCCTTCAAGACCCATCACTATGACAAGCGCTGTTTCGAGGGGATTTACAACGTCCCCGACGAGCAGATCTGGAATACGCGCAAGGAAATGAAGCGGGATCTGCTCCGCGCCATCGCCGAGCGCCTGACCGATCCTGCCATCAGCAGCCATTATTCGCCGCGCCAGGTGGTTACCATCGCCGAGACGATGCGTCCCGACGTGCTGACCATCGGCTTTGCGCGCCGCTTCGCGACCTACAAGCGGGCGACCCTGCTGTTCCGCGACCTGGACCGGCTCGACGCCATCGTCAACAATCCCGAGCGCCCCGTGCAGTTCATCTTTGCCGGCAAGGCGCATCCTGCCGACGGAATGGGACAGGACCTTATCCGCCAGATCGTGGAAATCTCCAAGCAGCCCCGCTTCATCGGCAAGATCGTGTTCGTCCCGGGCTATGACATTACGCTGGCCAAGCGGCTCGTGCAGGGTGTCGACGTGTGGCTGAACAACCCGACCCGTCCGCTCGAGGCTTCCGGTACTTCCGGCGAGAAGGCGGCGATGAACGGTGTGATGCACTTCTCCGTGCTGGACGGCTGGTGGGTGGAAGGCTACAAGCCCGGCTGCGGCTGGGCGCTGCCTATCGAGCGTACCTACGAAGACGACAACTACCAGAGCGAACTCGACTCCGCGACCATCTATACCATCATCGAGAACGAGATTGCGCCGACCTATTACAAGGTGGACAAGAACACGGGCCGCAGCGCCACGTGGATCGGCTACATCAAGAATACGATTGCCAAGGTGGCCAGCGAGTTCACGACCAACCGTATGCTGACCGACTACTGCGAGCGCTACTATCAGCCGCTGGCCGAGCGTTACGCCAAACTGATTGCGAACGACGGTGCCCTTGCGCGGGAAATCGCCGCCTGGAAGAAGCAGGTGGCCGGCGAGTGGGACAACGTGAAGGTGCTTTCCTACACCCGTCCCGAGCCTACCTATACCCTTTCCGAGGAGGATCCGATGCGCTGCGAGGTCGTGCTTGACCTCGGCCGCCTCAAACCCGAGGACCTTGGCGTGGAAATCCTCTTCACCGTCAGCGACAAGAACGGCAAGCAGCATATCAGCGAGCACCGTGAGTTCAAACTGGAGTCCTTTGAAAACGGTGTGGCCCGTTATTCCGTGGAGACCGTTCCCGAGCGTACCGGACTTTACCAGGTCGGCACCCGGGTATATCCCCGGAACCCCCTGCTGCCTCACCGCCAGGATCTCCCTCTCGTGAAATGGCTGTAAGCATAGCGACCGGTTTTTTCGACGGTGTCCATCTCGGGCACCGTCTTGTGCTTGAAAAGCTCGTCTCCCTTGCGCGGGAAAGGGGGGAGGAGAGTGTCGTCGCGACCCTCTGGCCCCATCCCCGCGCCGTGCTGCAGCAGGGGGCGGACACGCTCCGGCTGCTCACTTCGCTGGAAGACAAGACCGCGATGCTGCGTGCGCTGGGGGTGGACCGCGTGGAGGTGCTGCCCTTTTCCCGGGAGTTCGGTGCCCTGTCGACGGAAGCCTACCTCCGGGAGGTGCTGCAGGGACGCTATGGTGCCGCTGCGCTCGTGCTGGGCTATGACAACCGTATCGGCGCGGACCTGCTTCCGCCCGAAGAGACGGCATCGCTCGCCGCAGCCCTGGGAATGGACGTGCGACTTTGCGGCAGCGTTCCCGCCCCCGGAGGCGCGTATGCCGTCAGTTCGACCGCCATCCGCCGCAGCCTTTCCGAAGGCCGTGTGGAAGAGGCGCGGGCGATGCTCGGCTGGGATTATTCCCTCAAAGGCGCCGTCGTGGCGGGCAACCGCATCGGGCGTACCTTGGGCTTCCCTACGGCGAATATGCAACTCTACGAACCGCGGCTCCTGGTGCCCGGAAACGGGGTGTACCTGGTGCGGGTGGAACTGGACGGGATGCAGTATTACGGGATGACCAATATCGGCGTCCGCCCGACGGTGGGCGATGGCGGCGGAATGACCATAGAAACCCACATCCTTGATTTTGACGAGGATATCTACGGTCTGGATATCCGGATCTGCTTCCTGCGGCGCATCCGCGAGGAGCGGCGCTTCGATTCGCTGGAGGCGCTGTCGGTTCAGTTGGCCCGGGACAAGGAGATGGCGCGGGCCTGCCTGGTCTGACGGTCGTCCAGTTGCAAAATTCACGCGAATGCGCTAACTTTGTAAATTATAGCCACGTTTCATATGCCTGATTACCGTATCCAAGAAGTCCTTGACCGCAAGGCGCTGAAGCAGTTCATCCGTTTCCCGGACGAACTGTACAAGAAGTGCGCCCAGTATGTGCCCGCCCTGCACGCGCAGGAGGAGCGAAACCTGACGAAGGCGGCGCCCCTGGCTTACTGCAAGAGCAAGCAGTGGATGGTGACGGACGGGGGAAAAGTCGTCGGCCGCATCTGTGCGATGGTGAACCCCCGTTATAACGAGCGCTATGGGAAAAAGCGTGCGCGCTTCGGCTGGTTCGACTGCATCGAGGATTTTGAAGTGGCGAAACTGCTCATCGACACGGCCACGGCCTGGGCGAAGGAGCAGGGGATGACGGAAATTCACGGACCGCTCTATTACAATACTTTCGGCAAGCAGGGGATGCTGGTGGAGGGCTTTGAGAACATTCCTCCCTTCAACTGCATCTATAATTATCCCTACTACAATGAGTTCATGACCCGCCTCGGGTTTGAGAAGGAACTCGACTGGCTGCAGTTCAAGATGGTGGCGAACCACGGGGTGCCGGACAAGGCCCGCCGTGTGGCCAAACTGGTCAAGGAACGGTACAGTATCCACGTCGGCAGTCTGGACAAGTTGAAGAAGGACAAGGCGCAGGTACGCAAGTTCTTCCAGGTGTACAACGACAGTTTTGCCGAGACCGTCCTCAATTTCATTCCGTTGACTGATGAGGAAATCGAGGAGGAAGCGGCTTCGGTGATGCCTTTCCTCACCGACAAGGCCAGTTGTATGCTGCTGGACGACAATAACGACCTCGTGGCGTTCGGGATTTCTTTCCCGACGCTTTCCCCGGCGCTCCAGAAGGCGAAGGGGCGGCTTTTCCCCTTCGGCTGGTGGCATCTGTGGCGTGCATTGCACAATTACGAGACGACCGACCTGATGGTCAACGGCGCGGCCCCCGAATGGCAGAACAAGGGCGTTTCGGCGGTTTATTGTGAGGAAATGGCGGACAAGGCCCTGAAAATCGGGAACCGCTGGGCCATTTCCAATCCCCAGATCGAGAGCAACAGTGCGGTGAATATCTGGAACAGTTATGAGCGCGAGCCGTTTATGCGGCGGAGGTGTTATCTGAAAAGCATTGACTGATTATGGCAGAAGGAAATAGTTTATTGGAGAAAGTGTTGTCGCTGCAGGACAAGTTTCAGTCCCTGCAGGACCAGTTGGCGAGCCCCGAGGTGATGCAGGATATGAAGCGTTATGTCCAACTGAACAAGGATTACAAGGAGTTGGAGCCCATCATTGCGGCCGGCCTCGAATATAAGAAGATGCTTTCCGACCTTGCGTCGGCGAAGGATATCCTGCTCAATGAGAAGGATGATGAACTGAAGGAGATGGCGCGGGAGGAAATCGGCGAAATCGAGCCGAAACTGCCCGAAATGGAGCAGAAGATCCGTCTGCTGCTGATTCCTGCCGATCCCGACGATGCGAAGAATGCCATCGTCGAAATCCGCGGCGGTACCGGCGGCGACGAGGCGGCCATCTTTGCCGGCGACCTTTTCCGTATGTATGCGCATTATGCGGAGTCCAAGGGCTGGAAACTCGAGGTCACCGACCAGACCCCCGGTACTTCCGGCGGTTATAAGCAGATTGTCTTCAAACTTTCCGGCGATACGGTCTATGGTACGATGAAATACGAATCCGGCGTGCACCGCGTGCAGCGCGTGCCCCAGACCGAAACGCAGGGACGCATCCAGACTTCCGCGGCTTCCGTCGCCGTCTTTCCCGAAGCGGGTGAGTTCGACGTCGACCTGAGTTGGGACGATATCCGGCTGGACCTCTTCTGTTCATCGGGCCCCGGCGGCCAGGGGGTGAATACCACCTATTCCGCCGTGCGTCTTACGCATATCCCCACCGGTCTGGTGGTGCAGTGCCAGGAGGAGCGTTCGCAGTTGAAGAACAAGGACCGCGCCTTCGAGGAACTGCGGACCCGTCTTTATAATCTGGAGCATCAGAAATACCTGGACGAGATTTCCGCCAAGCGCAAGACGATGGTTTCCACCGGAGACCGTTCCGCGAAAATCCGTACTTACAACTATCCCCAGGGCCGTGTGACGGACCATCGTACCGGCTGGAGCATGTTCAATCTGCCCGTCTTTATGGACGGCGATATCCAGGACTGCATCGACCAGCTTCAGGTCGCCGAAAACGCCGAGCGCCTCAAAGAGGCCGGAGAATAACAGGATTCGGAGCGGCAAAGCCGCGACAGAGGGGTTTTTAGGGGATCCTTCCCCTAATGAATAATAATGTCTGGCGTTTAGGCTTTCCTAAACGCCAGACAGGCGTTGTGGCCGCCGAAGCCGAAGGAGTCGCTGAGGGAGAGGGTGATGTCGGCGTGCACCGCCTTGTTGGGCGTATAGTTCAGGTCGCACTCGGGATCCGGGGTGTCGAGGTTGATGGTCGGCGGAACGATGCCGTCGCGCAGCGCAAGAATCGCCGCAATGGCTTCCGTCGCCCCCGTCGCGCCGAGCATATGCCCGTGCATCGATTTTGTCGAGGAGATGTGGCACTGGTAGGCGAAGTCCCCGAAGGCCAGTTTATAGGCCAGGGTTTCCGCTACGTCGTTCAACTTGGTCCCCGTGCCGTGCGCATTGATATAGACCGTGTCTTTGGCCGCATCGAAGCACGCTTCGTCGCAGGCGTCGGAGATGCAGCGGGCCTGGGTGCTGCCGTCGGGGCGCGGTGCCGTGGCGTGGAAAGCGTCGCAGGTGCTGCCGTAACCCACCATTTCCGCATAGATTTTCGCTCCGCGCGCCTTGGCGTGCTCGTACTCTTCGAGAATCAGTACGGCCGCACCGTCGGCCATGACGAAGCCGCCGCGGTTCAGGTTGAAGGGCAGGGACGCATATTTGGGGTCCGTGGCCCGGGACAGGGCTTTCAGGTTGCCGAAGCCGACCAGTCCGAGCGGAATGGTGCAGTTGTCGGTCCCTCCGGCGGCGATCGCATCGGCGTACCCGTGCTTGATGGCGCGGTAGGCTTCCCCGATGGAATGCGTGGAGGTGGCGCAGGCGGTCACGATGTCGATACAGGGACCTTTGGCCTCGAAATGGATGGCCACCTGTCCGCTGGCGATGTTGGAAATCATCGTCGGGATGAACATCGGCGAGAGCCAGCGGCCGGAAGGATCGTCGTACATCTTGTTGATTTCCCGGTGCGCGACGGTGAATCCGCCCACGCCGGAGCCGATATAGACGCCCAGGCGGAAGGGATCGATGTTTTCCCCGGACTTGAGCCCGGCGTCACGGAATGCCTGCCAGGATGCGGCCATCGCGTAAATCGTGAACGGATCCTGCTTGCGGATGAACGCCTTGTCCATTCCGGATTCCAGAGGGTCGAATCCGCGGATCTTTCCGCCGATCTTGACGGGAAGCGCATCGGTGTCGAACTCCGTGATGAAGTCGATGCCGCAGACCCCGTCTACGAGATTCTTCCAGAATGTATTGATGTCGTTCCCCAGACAGGAAAGGGTTCCCAGGCCGGTAATAACTACTCTGCGTCCTTCCATAATTTCCTCTGATATGCTGCAAATGTAGCGAAAAAATCTTATCTTTGAGCATGTTTTCGCTCTCCGACAGGATTCCGAAATATCTGCTGGGCAAATATCAGCTGATGGCGACGGTGCTGTTCACCGCGCTTTTTTCGCTGGTGTGCATCCTGCTCGTGAGCCGTTTCTTCCTGAACAGTTGGTTTTCGCTGGACAGCGCGTTCTCATCCGGCTATATGCTTGGTTTCTATGCGCTGGCCATCGCCCTGCTCTCCCTGAGCCGCCGCCTGATGTATGTGAACCGCGACGAGCCCATCACCTACCTGGGCTACATCCTCTGGCTGGTGGCGGAGGTGGTGGCCGTGGCGCTGCTGTATACCGGCCTGTCCGTGGCGGCGCCGGCGCTGGGACTGCCCGAATCGACCGTTCCGGTACAGACGCTTTTCGCGCGGGCGCTGATGGCGACGACGGTGGCCATCGGCGTGCCCTATGTCCTTATCGGACAGTATTTTGCCATCGAGGACAAGAACAATACGATGCGGGTGATGAACTATTCGTCGGTGGTGACGGACCTGCCGCTCGGCCCCCAGGACGAGAAACGCATCACGCTCTTCGACAACGCCGGGGTCATCAAACTTTCCCTCACGCAGGATAAACTGTATTATATAGAATCCGACGACAATTACGTCAAGGTCTGGTACACGGATTCCTCCGGTGCGATGAAACAGTATATGCTGCGCTGCCGGCTCAAGACCATCGAGGAGAGTTTCCTGGACAGCGACCTGGTCCGCTGTCACCGGAAATTCCTCGTGAATATCAACAAGGTGGAGGTGCTGTCGAGCGAGAAGGACGGGTACTACCTGACCCTCGATGCCGCCCGCGTGGAGCCCATCCCGGTTTCCAAGACCTATGAGGAAGCCGTACTCAACCGCTTCAATTCAAGATAAAGATTATGTGGCAGAGAATGCAAACGCTGTATCTGGCCCTGGCGGCCGCCCTGCTCGTTTCGCTCTTCTGGAGCGTCGCGGCGCAGGTCATCGGCCCCGGCGGCGAAGAGCAGCCTATCCGTTATACCGAGAAATTGCCCTACCTCGTGCTGCTTTGCGTCAGCGCGGCGGGGCTCGTCATCGCCCTCTTCGGCTTCCGGCACAGGATGTTCCAGTTGCGTGTCGCTGCGGCGGCGATGGTCGTGGCCCTCGGCCTGCAAGGCTGGATCGCCTGGGACTATTTCACCGCGGACAGTGCGATCGTCTTCCGCTATACCGCCATTTTCCCGCTGCTTGCGGCCATCCTTACGGCGATGGCCCTGCGCGGCATCTATGCGGATGAACTGATGGTGCGCAGCGCTTCCCGCCTGCGCGCTCCCAGAAGAAAACACTAAAATCGAATAACTATGAGAATTCCTGAATCTGAACTGATTATCAATTCCGACGGTTCTGCGTTCCATATCCATATCAAGCCGGAAGAACTGGCGGACCGCGTCATCGTCGTAGGCGACCCGGGCCGCGTGGCCCAGATGTCCGTCTTCCTGGACAGCATGGAGAGCCGCAATGCCTCGCGCGAGTTTGTCTCCGTGACGGGCACGTACAAAGGGAAACGCTTCACCATCCTTTCCACGGGCATCGGCACGGACAACATCGACATCGTGATGACCGAACTGGACGCCCTGGCGAACATCAATTTCAAGACCCGCGAGGTCAATCCCGTCCACCGCAGCTTGTCGATCCTGCGCATCGGTACCTGCGGCGCCTTGCAGTCGGACGTCCCCATCGGCTCCTATGTGTTTTCCAAGGTCTCCATCGGCTTTGACGGATTGATGAACTGGTATGCGGACCGCGAGTCCCTCACGGATTTCGAGGAGGCGTTCAAGAAACATATGAACTGGAACCCCCGCCTGCCCGATCCCTATTTCGTGCGTGCTTCCGAACGGATGACGGAGGCCTTCAAGGATACCACCATCCAGGGGATGACCATCTCCGCTCCCGGCTTCTATGGCCCGCAGGGGCGTGTGGTGCGTCTTCCGCTGGCGATGCCCGATATGCTGGACCGGATTTCCAGTTTCAGTTACGGCGGGATGAAGATCAATAATTTCGAGATGGAGAGTTCCGCGCTGGCCGGCCTGGCCGCCAAACTCGGGCACGAAGCCGGTACGGTGTGCTGCGCCATTGCCAACCGCCTGCTCAAGGACAGCAACCCCGATTACAAGCGAAAGATCGAGGGCCTGATACAACTCTCCCTGGATACACTTGCCGACAAACTATGATGAAACGCCTGTTGATGACGATGTTCACCGTCTTCCTTGCGGCCGAAATTTCCTTGTCTGCCGAGACCCTTCCGGCGATTACCCCCACCGCCTCTTTCCTTTTTGCCGAGCGCGGCGCCGATCAGCTCTGGATGGATGTCTATGCCCCGGCGGAAGGGACGGCCGGCCTGAACCTGCCCACCGTCCTTTTCGTGTTCGGCGGCGGATTCAAGACCGGCACGCGGGACCAGGGATATCTGCTTCCCTTTTACAAGCAACTCTCCGACGCCGGCTACCGCGTGGTGGCCATCGATTACCGGCTGGGTCTCAAGGAGGTGACCAAGATGGGCATCGGACAACGGGACCTGCTCAAAAAAGCCATCGATATGGCGGTGGAAGACCTTTTCTCCGCCACCTCTTTCCTGCTGGCCAATCCTGACGCGACGGGCGTGGATCCGAAGAACATCGTGCTCTGCGGGTCTTCGGCCGGGGCCATTACGGTGCTTCAGGCGGACTGGGAACGCTGCAATGGCGGCGCCCTGGCCGCAGGGATGCCGAAGGACTTTGCCTTTGCCGGAGTCGTCGCTTTCTCCGGGGCCGTGTATTCCGACCGGGGGGCGGTCCGCTACCGCAACGCCGCACCGGCGCCCACGATGCTCCTTCACGGCATCGACGATAAAATCGTCCCGTACAAGAAAATCAGTTTTTTCAATCTGTGCTTCGCCGGCAGTCACTGTCTTTTCCAGGTGCTGGAGAAAAGCGGCGTCCCCTGCGCGATTTACCGTTTCAAGGACATCGGGCACGAGGTCGCTGCGTCGATGGCGCACAATTTCCCTCTGATGGACCGTTTCCTGCGGGCCAATGTGGTGGAAAAGAAGGTTCTCGTGGAAGACGCCACGATGACCGACAAGGCCATCGAGCCCTGGAGCCTCAAGTCTCTGGATGACATTTACGCGAACTCCGGCGAGTAACCCTGATGCAGGTTCCCGCCCCGTCCGGGGTCAACGCTACGCATAATTGCTTTTCGCCGCTCCCTTCCGGGCGGCGAAACAGTTTGTCGGAGAGGATGAATTCCGATACGGGATCCTCGATGTAGCGGGTGACGGCGCGCCGCAGGGGCCGTGCGCCGTACGCGGGGTCATAGCCCTGCCCGGCCACGAAGCGTTTGGCGGCGGGGGAGACGGAGAGCCGGTATCCGGCCTCTGCGGCGCGTTCTTTCAGGCCTTTGAATTCCAGTTCGATGATCTTTTCCAGGTCTCCGCGGTCGAGGCTGCGGAAGAAGACCTGCTCGTCGATGCGGTTGATGAATTCCGGCGGGAACGCCTTGCGCACCGCCTTGTCCAGTACGGTCCGGCGGCGCTGTTCCAGGTCGTCGTCCGTCCGTCCGAATCCGATGCCTCCGCCGTATTCCTCCAGGTCGCGCGAGCCGACGTTCGAGGTCATGATGACGATGGTGTTGCGGAAATTCACCGTCCGGCCGTTGCTGTCCGTGAGCCGCCCCTCGTCCAGTACCTGGAGCAGGAGGTTGAAGATGTCCGGGTGCGCCTTCTCGATTTCGTCGAGCAGGACGACGCTGTAGGGCTTGCGGCGTACCGCCTCGCTGAGTTGCCCTCCTTCCTCGTATCCCACATAGCCCGGAGGCGCTCCCACGAGCCGGGAACTGGCGATTTTTTCGCCGTATTCGCTCATATCGATGCGGACCAGATTCTCCTCGGAGTCAAACAGATAGCCCGCCAGGCACTTGGCCAGTTTGGTCTTGCCCACGCCGGTGGGGCCGAAGAACAGGAACGAGCCGATGGGCCGCGCGGGATCCTTGAGGCCCGCCCGGTTCCGGCAGATGGCCCGGCAGACCCGTTCCACCGCTTCGTCCTGCCCGATGATGCTGCCGCTGAGCCGTTTCTGCATTTCCAGCAGCCGCTGCCCTTCCTGCCGCGCCACTTTCCCGGCGGGGATGCCGGAGATTTTCGAGACCACCGCGGCGATGTCTTCCACCCGCACGGTCTTGCCGCCGCGCAGCCGCACCATCGACCCGGCCTCGTCCATGGCATCGACGGCCTTGTCCGGCAGATGCGCGGAGGGGATATAGCGGTCCGTCTGGCGCACGCAGGCTTCCAGGGCGTCTTTCGTATAATGGACGCCGTGGAACTGCTCGTACTGCGGCGCGATCTGCGTCAGGATTTCCAGGGTATGGGCGATGTCGGTCGCTTCGACCACGATTTTCTGGAAGCGGCGGTCCAGCGCGCCGTCCTTTTCGACGATTTTGGTAAATTCATCCATCGTCGTCGCGCCGATGCACTGGATTTCCCCGCGCGCCAGCGCCGGTTTGAGCATATTGGCGGCATCCAGGCTGCCCTGCGCGCCGCCGGCTCCCACCATCGTATGGAATTCGTCGATGAACAGGATCACGTCCGTCCGTTCGCGCAGTTCGGCGATAATGCTTTTGATGCGTTTCTCGAAATCGCCGCGGTAGCGCGTTCCGGCAACGACGGAGCCGATGTCCAGCGAATAGAGTTTCTTGCCGCGGATCGGGGCGGGAACGCTGTCCGAAGCCAGCCGCAGCGCGATGCCCTCGACGATGGCGGATTTGCCTACTCCCGGCTCGCCGATGAGCATGGGATTGTTCTTCTTGCGCCGGCCGAGGATTTCCACCACGCGCTCGATTTCGCGGTCGCGGCCGACGACAGGATCCAGGTGCCCGCTCATCGCTTCGGCGGTCAGGTCCCTCGCAAATTCGTCCAGGACGCTGGTTTTTTCCTGTGCTTCCGGCGATGCGCTTTCCGTGTTTTCGCCGCTTTCCTCCGTATTTTCGGGCGTCCCTTCCGCATCGGCGCCGGAGGCGGTCCCGTTCAGTTGCGCGGCGGCCATCCGCGGGCTGATGCCGAGGTCTGAAAGGTAGGTCCGGGCCACTCCGCCCGTCGAGCGGAGCAGCGCCAGCAGGAGATGCCGGCTGTCGGCCGTGTCGCTGCGGGTGCGCGTGGCTTCCAGAATCGTGAGATTCAGCGCGTTCTGGCAGAGCCGGGAAAAGACGATCTTGTCGATTTCCGAGTAGGAAATCAGTTCCCCCTGGATGGTGCAGCGGTCCAGATAGGCCTTGAATTCTTCCAGGTTGACCCCCAGCGACGAAAGGCAGCGGCAGGCCCCGTTGTCGGCGTGCCGGAGGATGCCCAGAAACAGGTGGTCCGTGCTGATGGAATAACTGCCGGTACGCATCGCTTCGTCCCGGGCATAACCGACGATTTCGTGCAGTTCGGGGGAAATTTTCAGTTGCATAAAAATGTTTTGGTGCGGGGACAAAATTAGCATATTTTCCGGGAATTTTTATTATCTTTGTATGTTTATGGATACAATGGAAACACAGACAGAGATACAGGGTCTGATCGAGCCGGTAGAAATCGATCAAGAGATGCGTTCGGCCTACATCGACTACTCGATGTCGGTCATTGTCTCCCGTGCGCTTCCGGATGCGAGGGACGGTCTGAAGCCCGTGCAGCGGAGGGTGCTTTTCGGAATGGACGGCCTGGGGCTGAATTTCGGGGGGCAGACCAAGAAGTCCGCGCGTATCGTGGGTGAGGTGCTGGGTAAGTATCATCCGCACGGCGATTCCAGCGTCTATGACGCCATGGCGCGTCTGGCGCAATGGTGGAACCAGCGCTATCCGCTGGTCTGGGGCCAGGGTAACTTCGGTTCCATGGACGGAGACCCTGTCGCAGCCATGCGTTACACGGAGGCGAAACTGGCCAAGATGGCGGAGGATACGCTGGCGGACATCGACAAGAATACCGTCGATATGATGCTGAACTTCGACGATTCGCTCGAAGAACCCACGGTCCTGCCCACCAAACTGCCGCTGCTGCTGCTCAACGGCTCCGCCGGCATCGCCGTCGGTATGGCGACGAACATGGCGCCGCACAACCTCAGCGAGTGCTGCGACGCGATCTGCGCCTACATCGACGATCCTGCGATTACGGTCGAGGGCCTGATGGAACACATCAAGGGCCCCGACTTCCCGACGGGCGGCATCATCCAGGGCCGTCAGGGCATCATCGACGCCTATACCACCGGCCGCGGCCGCGTGGTGGTCCGCGCCAAGGCGGAAATCGAGGAGGATGCCCAGGGCCGCGAGACCATCGTGGTGACGGAACTGCCCTATATGGTGAACAAGAAGGAAATGCTGGAGCGCATTTCCCAGATGGTGGAGGACAAGAAAATCGAGGGTATCACCTACCTGAACGACGAATCCTCCCGTGAGGGCCTCCGCGTGATTTTCCGCGTGAAGCAGGGGCACAACTCCAACGTCGTGCTCAACACGCTCTATAAATACACCGCGCTGCAGAGCAGTTTCGCGGTGAACAACGTGGCCCTGGTGAAGGGCCGTCCGCGCACCCTCTCCCTTAAGGAGATGATCGCCGAGTTCGTGGACTTCCGCCACGAGGTGGTGGTGCGCCGCACAACCTTCGAACTGGACGCCGCCCGCCGCCGCGCCCATATCCTGGAAGGCCTGCTCAAGGCCATCGACGTGATTGACGAAATCATCACCATCATCAAGCGTTCCAAGACCGTCGAGGACGCCCGGAACGAACTGATGGAGACTTTCGGCTTCACCGAGCCGCAGGCGACGGCCATCGTCGAGATGCGCCTGCGCCAGTTGACCGGAATGGAGAAGGAAAAACTCCAGGCGCAGTACGACGAACTCGAGCGCTTCATCGCCCGCTGCGAAGAAATTCTCGGCAGCGAGGAGGAGCAGTTGAAGGTCGTCAAGGAGGAAACGATGGAGATGAAGGCGAAGTATGGCGACGAGCGCCGTACCGAAATCACCCTTTCCGCCGAAGAATTCAATCCTGAGGATTTCTATGCCGACGACGACGTGGTCATCACCATCTCGCACCTCGGCTATATCAAGCGCACGGCGCTTACCGAGTTCCGCACCCAGGCCCGCGGCGGCGTGGGCGCGAAGGGCGGCGCCACCCGCGACGAGGACTTCATCGAGCATATCTACGTGGCGAACATGCACTCCACGATGCTCTTCTTCACGGCCAAGGGAATGTGCTACCGCATCAAGGTTTACGAACTGCCGGAAGGCAACCGTACCTCGAAGGGCCGGGTCATCCGGAACCTCCGTCCCATCGATGCGGACGACAGCATCATTACCTACCTGAACGCCAAGTCCATTGAGAACAAGGAATATACGGACAGCCATTATGTGGTGATGGTGACGCGCGAAGGCGTCATCAAGAAGACCCTGCTCACCGAGTACGCCAATTCCCGTACCCGCAACAAGGGCATCACCGCCATCAAGTTCCGTGAGGGCGACGCACTGGTCGAAGCCCTGCTGACCGACGGCAACGCGCAGTTGATGATCGCCGCCCGCGGCGGCCGCTGCGTCCGCTTCAACGAAGAGGATGCCCGCAGCCTGGGCCGTGTTTCCTCCGGTGTCCGGGGCATCAGCCTCGACGAAGGCGACGAGGTCGTGGGCATGATCGCCTACAACCCCGCGGAGGAGACGGCGTCCGCGCAGACCATCCTCGTGGTGAGCGAGCACGGTTACGGCAAACGCTCCGATCCGGAGGATTACCGCCTGACCGCCCGCGGCAGCAAGGGCGTCAAGACTTTGGACATCACGGACAAGACTGGCACGGTCGTTGCGATAAAGAACGTCAGCGATGACAATGACCTGATGATCATCACCCAGTCCGGCCTGACGATCCGGATGCCGGCCTCGGAAATCCGGGTGATGGGCAGGGCCACGCAGGGCGTACGGCTCATCAACATCCGCGAGAACGATTCGATTGCTTCCGTATCGGTCGTCAACCGGAATGAAGAGGAAGAGGAGCCGTCCGGAGCCCAGGAACAAAATGAACAACAACAAGAAGAACAATTATGAAAAAGAGAATCCTTTTGATTGCTGCGATGCTGCTGGCTTTCCAGGCGGCTTACGCGCAGAGCAATGTCGAGAATGCGAAGAAGGCCGCCGAAAAGGCACGCCTCGCGACGCAGGATGCCAAGACCGCGGGGAAAGCGGCTTCCTGGCTCAATTTCGGCAAGAAGATGGTGGAGGCGTACAGCGCGCCTACCAAGGAATTCGCCAATTTGCAGTATAAGGTGCAGCTCAGCGACCTGGGCTTGAAACCCAAGCGTACGGAAATCGTGCAGATCGACGGCAAGCCCGTGGAGAAACTCACTTTCGAGAATGCCAACCTGTATTTCAATTCCAAGACCGGGCAGTTGCTCTTCACGGAGGTGAAGAACGCGGCTTACGACGATGCGCTGGAGCAGGCGTTCGACGCTTACAAGAAGGCGTATGAACTCGATCCCAAGAAGAGCAAGGAAGTGGCCGAGGCTTTCAAGAACATTTCCGGTAAGTTCCAGGGCGAAGCGGCCTTCTACTATTACACCCAGAAACTGGACAGGGCGGCCTATATGTTCGAGCAGGCGGCGCTGGTTTCCGCCGAACAGCCTTATGCGCAGCTGGATACGATGTCCCTGTTCAACGCTTCCGTCGCCGCCCGTATCTCCGGGGACAACGCCAAGGCGAAGGAACTGCTGAACAAGTGTCTGGAGAATGGCTATGACAGCGAGGGCAAGGTTTACGCCGCACTTTATTATGTCACTACCGCCACCCTGGACCATGCCGCGAACGCCGCGGATTCCCTGGCCATCCAGCAGGAGGCGAAGCGCTATCTGGAAGCCGGTATCGCCAAATACCCGCTCAATCAGGAAATCGTCATCAACCTGATCAACCAGAAGATCCAGCTTCAGGAAGACCCCGAGGAAATCTTCGACCTCTTCACCAAAGCCAAGGAGCAGGATCCCAAGAACGCTTCCCTTTACGCCGTGGAGGCGGACGTCCGCGCCAAGTTAGGAATGAAGGAGCAGGCCATTGCGGGATATAAGAAGAGCGTGGAGGTGGATCCCAAGTACGCTTATGGCTACTACTGCATCGGCAAGTTCTATTACGACGAGGCGATGGAGGTGTACAACCAGGCCCAGCGTGAAGACGACAACAAGAAATACGAGGCCCTGGTGGACAAGTATGTCGACAACCTGACCCAGTGCGTCGAGCCGTTCGAGACCTTCTTCAACGTCTCCACGGAGAAGAACAACAAGGACGTGGCCGCCCAGTACCTCAAGATTGTCTGCTACAACCTCTACTCCGCTTACAGCCGGATGGACAAGGAGGAGTTGAGCAACCAGTACAAGGAAAAGAACCAGAAATACAACAATTACCTCAAAGGAGAATGACGCGCGGTGTGGTTGAGAACCACGACCGTGGTGTCTGAAAGGCGGATTTTCAGCCAGGACTCCAGTTTTTCCCTATCGGTCTCGGGCATGGTCTTGCCCGAGACCGTTATCATTATGGCGCAGCGCTGCTCCCGGAGCGTGCTGTCCTGCTGGATCCTGGCGCCGCGGGCCAGGTAGATGTCTTTCAGGTAGGGGTACTGGCTCTTGACCTCCTTGTAGATCTGGGTGTAGGGGATTTCGGCGTTCTTCATTTCGCGCAACTGCCCTTCCAGCAGCCGGATCTGCGCTTCCCGCTTGTTGATTTCATTGTCGGTGCGGGCATATATGCCCTGCATCAGGCGCTCGGATTCGTCGGAATTGTCGTCGTCGATGATGCGCTCCTTGAAATAGACTTTGTCGGGGTTCAGCCCGGATTCCTTCGCCGCAGTGCGCAGTTTCTCCTTCTCATAGGCTTTGAGCGGTTCTCCGCCGATGAAGAGTTCGACGGTCTTTTCGCGGTCGTCGATGTTGTAGTCATAGACATAACTGCGCTCCAGCGTCTTGTTCCGGGCGACAAACTCGATGGCGTTGTTCTTGAAATTGTTGGCGCGGATGACGTCGATGGCGCTGATGAGGCTGGGAATGGCGACGATGACGACGACGGCGGTGATGATGCGGCGGCTCCGTTGGCTTTGCGCATCGTCCATCTGCAGGGTCATCGGGAATTTCAGGTACTTCACCATCAGGTAGGTGGAGAGGGTGATGAAGATGGTGTTGATGGTGAAGAGGTACAGCGCCCCGCAGAAGAAATGCACGTTGGCGTTAGCGAGTCCGTAGCCCGCCGTGCAGATGGGCGGCATCAGGGCTGTGGCGATGGCGACGCCGGAGAGGACCGTGCCCTTTTGTTTCCGGCACATCTCGAAGATACCGGCGGCACCGCCGAAGAGGGCGATCATCAGGTCATAGACCGTGGGGTTGGTCCGGGACTCCAACTCGGTGGGATTCACGAGGTTGAGGGGCGTCACCAGGAAATAGAGCGTCGATGCGGCGAGCGCGACCCCTACCATGATCATCAGGTTGCGGCCCGCGTCTTTCAGGAGCCGGATATCGTTGGTCCCGAGTGCCAGGCCGAGGCCGAAAATCGGGCCCATCAGCGGGGAGATGAGCATTGCGCCGATGATGACCGCCGTGGAATTGATGTTCAAACCCACCGACGCGATGATGATGGCGAAACTCAGAATCCAGACATTGGGACCCCGGAAGGGGATGTTGGAGCGGATGGTCTCCGCGGCGGCTGCCGTGTCCACAGAATCATAGATATAGCCTACTCTTTTCAGCTTTTTCCATATATTTTTGAAGAAGTTCATCGCCGTTTCGTTTTTGCAAAAGTAAGCAAATTATTATTAAATTTGCATCTTGTACCAAGATGAAACGACTTCTTTTCCTTTCCCTCTTCCTGCTGATGGCGCTGTCGCTCCGCGGCCAGTACCGCAAGGCCCCGTACGGGGACCTGTACGAAAGCGCGGCGGTCTCGGCGATGCGGGAGGACGTCCGTTTCCTCGCTTCTGCGGCGCTGGAAGGCCGGAAAGCGGGTTCGGAAGGGGAGAAGGATGCCGCCCGTTACGTCACTTCCCGGCTGGAGGCGGAAGGCATCGACGTACTGAGCGGACCGGACGGTGATCCTTTCGGTATCCGGCAGGAAAACGGCGATACCCTTTCGTCGCGCAATGTCCTTGCCTTCATTCCGGGTTATGACAGGAGCGTGGCCGACCATTACATCGTCATCGGCGCGCGGCTAGATAACATCGGCACGTACGATGTGACGGTGGACGGGGAGAAAGTGACGCGCATCTGCTATGGCGCGAACGGCAATGCCTCCGGCCTCGCGATGCTGATTCAACTGGCGTCGATGCTGCAGCGCAACAAGGTGCTGCTGCGGCGCTCGGTGCTCATCGCCGCTTTCGGTTCTTCCTGTTCGCTCGGCGCGGGCTCCTGGTATTTCCTGAACCGGAGTTTCGGGGCGGTGGACAAGATCGACGCGATGATCAACCTGGATATGCTGGGGACGGGTTCATCGGGCTTTTACGCCTGGCCCTCCGGCAATGCCGACCTGACGCAGTTCCTGCGCAACCTGTCCGCGACCCTGCAGCCGGTGGTCCCCGAGGTGGTGATGAAGGAACCCTGTTTTTCCGACCATAAGCCCTTCTACGACAAGGAAATCCCCTCCGTCTTCTTTACGACGGGGATGTATCCCGAATACAACAGCGACAAAGATACGGAGAGCATCATCGAGTACGAGCAGATGGAGCGCGAACTGGAATTCATCTACAACTTTGCCGTCCAACTCTGCAATGGCCCGAAGCCCGTTTTCCGGGTGAGCGAGGCTACGGCGGCGAAACTGGAGGGGAGGACCGTCGTGCCCTATTACGAGTGTGACGTCAAGCCCACCTTCCTGGGCAGTTCGGACCCCGGGGTATTCCTGCAGAGATGGGTGTATGCCTATCTGCATTATCCCGAGGAGGCGGTGCAGAAGGGCATTCGCGGCCGGGTGCTGGTGGATTTCCTGATTGACGAAAAAGGCAATGTCAAGGATGCCCACGTGCTCAAGGGGGTGCATCCGCTGTTGGATGACGAGGCGGTCAAGGTCGTGGGGGCCTCCCCGCGCTGGAAACCCGGAAAGGTGAACGGCAAGCCCGTCATCAGCGAGGTTTCCCTCTATGTGGAATTTATATTAGAAAGACGAAATAGCAATGGACTACGATTTCAGGTCAATCGAAAAGAAATGGCAGGCCCGCTGGGCCGCTGAAAAGACGTTCAAGGTGAAGGAGGATGCCTCCAAGCCGAAATACTATGTGCTGGATATGTTCCCGTATCCTTCCGGAGCGGGACTGCACGTCGGTCACCCGCTGGGCTATATCGCCAGCGACATCTATTCCCGTTACAAGCGCCTGAAGGGCTTTAACGTGCTGCACCCGATGGGCTATGACGCCTTCGGCCTTCCCGCCGAGCAGTATGCCATCCAGACGGGACAGCATCCGGAAAAGACCACGACGGACAACATCAACCGCTACCGCAGCCAGATGGACCGCCTGGGCTTTTCCTATGACTGGGACCGCGAGGTGCGGACCTGTGACCCCCGCTTCTACAAATGGACGCAGTGGGCGTTCCTCAAGATGTTCGACAGTTGGTACGACCCGCAGGCCGGCAAGGCGCGTCCCATCGCCACGCTGATTGAGAAATTCGAGACGACGGGCTACGGCGACGTGACCCCCGCCGCCTGGGCCGCCGCTTCCGAAAAGGAGAAATCCGACATCCTGATGGGCTACCGCATCGCCTACCTGGGCGAATCGTCGGTCAACTGGTGCCCGGGCCTGGGGACCGTGCTGGCCAATGACGAGGTGAAGGACGGCCTGTCCGTGCGCGGCGGCTTCCCCGTGGAGCAGAAGAAGATGGCGCAGTGGCAGTTGCGGATTTCGGCGTATGCCGAGCGTCTGCTTTCCTCGCTGGACCGGCTGGAATGGACGGACTCCCTGAAAGAGATGCAGCGCAACTGGATCGGCCGCTCCGACGGTACGGAGGTGATTTTCCATACCGAATGCGACGGCCGCGAGCGCGACATCACCATCTTCACCACCCGTGTCGATACCATTTTCGGCGTCACCTTCATGGTGCTGGCCCCGGAGAGCGAACTGGTGCCGGAACTGACCTCCGCCGCCTGCAAGGCGGAAGTGGAGGCGTATCTGGAGGCCGTCAAGCGCAAGACCGAGCGGGAACGCATGGCGGAGACCCGCAGCGTTACCGGCGTATTCTCCGGTGCTTACGCCGTCAATCCGCTGACCGGGGAGAAAGTGCCCATTTGGATTTCCGAGTATGTGCTCGCCGGTTACGGTACGGGCGCGATCATGGCGGTGCCGGCGCACGACAGCCGCGACTATGCCTTTGCCCGCAAGTTCAATCTGCCCATCGTCCCCATCATCGAGGGTTGCGACGTATCGGAACAGAGTTTCGACGCGAAGGAAGGCAAGATGTGCAATTCCGGCTTCCTGAACGGAATGGAGGTGAAGGAGGCCATCGAGGCGGCGAAGGATTATGCCGAAGCGAAGGGCATCGGCCGCAGGAAAACCAATTACCGCCTGCGCGACGCGATTTTCTCCCGCCAGCGCTACTGGGGCGAACCGTTCCCCATTTACTACAAGGATGGCATCCCTATGCCGCTGCCTGAATCGGAACTGCCCCTCACGCTTCCGGAGATCGCTTCCTACAAACCCTCGCCGGACGGAGAACCGCCGCTGGCGCGGGCCAAGGACTGGACCTATCGGGGCTACCCGCTGGAAAAGAGCACGATGCCGGGATTCGCCGGCTCCAGCGCCTATTATCTGCGCTATATGGACCCGTGCAACGACGATGCGCTCGTAAGTCCGGAGGCGGACGCCTACTGGCGCAGCGTGGACCTGTACATCGGCGGAACGGAGCATGCCACGGGGCATCTGATCTATTCCCGTTTCTGGAACAAGTTCCTCTATGACCTGGGCTATGTTTGCGAGGACGAGCCTTTCCGCAAACTGGTCAACCAGGGCATGATCCAGGGCCGCTCGAACTTCGTGTACCGCATCGTCGGGACGAATACCTTCGTATCGTACGGCCTGAAGGACCGCTATGAGACCACGCAGATTCACGTGGACATCAAACTGGTCCGGAACGACCGGCTCAACCTGGAGGGCTTCAAGGCCTGGAGTCCGGACTATGCGGACGCCGAATTCATCCTCGAAGACGGGGAGTACGTCTGCGGCTGGGCGGTCGAGAAGATGAGCAAGAGTATGTACAACGTGGTGAATCCCGACGACATCTGCGACACCTACGGTGCGGATACGCTGCGTCTGTATGAAATGTTCCTCGGGCCCCTGGAGCAGAGCAAGCCCTGGGATACCAAGGGCATCGACGGGGTCAACCGCTTCCTCAAGCGCTTCTGGAAACTTTTCTGGGACCGCGACCAGTGGCTGGTGACGGACGAGAAGCCTTCGGCGCAGGAACTGAAGGTCCTGCATAAACTCATCGGCAAGGAGCAGGAGGACATCGAGAATTTCTCCTACAACACCACCGTCAGCGCCTTTATGATCGCGATGAACGACCTCGTGTCGCTCGACTGCCACAAGCGGGCCATCCTGGAGCCGCTGACCGTGCTGCTTTCGCCCTTTGCCCCGCACATCGCCGAAGAACTGTGGGCGGCGCTCGGGCATAAGGACAGCATCGCCTATGCCGCCTTCCCGGAGTATGTCGCCGCCTATACCGTCGAAGACAGTTGCACCTATCCCGTCTCCTTCAACGGCAAGACGCGTTTTACCGTCGAACAGCCGAAGAGCGCTTCCCCCGCCGAGGTGGAGGCTTTCGTGCGCGCACAGGAGCAGACGGCCAAATATGTAGGGGAGCAGCAGATTGTCAAGGTCATCGTCGTTCCCGGTAGAATTGTCAACGTGGTCCTGAAGTAATGAACTGGAAAGTCGTTCTGACAGGCGTCAAGGAGTACGCCGTCATCACGCTCGGCATCCTGATGTACGTGCTGGCGTGGTGTATCTTCCTCGCCCCGAACAACCTCGTCGGCGGGGGCGTGACCGGTATCGCCGCCATCATCCAGTACGCGACGCACGGCGCGGTGAAGATCGGTTACACCTATTTCGCCGTCAACGCCGTCTTGCTGCTGCTGGCGATGCGGTCGCTGGGCAAGAGTTTCGGCGCCAAGACCATTTATGCGATGATCGTGGCTTCCGTGGGATTGAGCGCCTTCCAGGACATGATTCCCCAGGAGGTCATCCAGAGCCTGGCCCTGGACAACGGGAAACTCATCTCGTCCGTCGTGGGCGCCATCTTCGTGGGCGTGGGTATCGGTATTTCCATGTCCCAGGGCGGTTCGAGCGGGGGTACGGACATCATCGCACTGATGATCAACAAGAAGCGGAACATCTCGCCGGGCCGGCTGATGATGATGATGGACGTGGTGATCATCCTTTCTTCGATGCTCTTCCCGTCCTATACCCCGGACGGCAAACTGATGCCCTTCACGGAGAAGTTCATCACCATTATCTATGGTTATCTGATGGTGGGCGTAGAGAACATGGCCCTGGATATGTATCTTTCCGGGACCAAGCAGTCCGTCCAGATGTTCGTCCTTTCCAAGCATTACGCTGAGATTGCCGATTACATCACGACGGAACTCAAGCGCGGGGTGACCGTGCTGGACGGAAAAGGCTGGTTCACCAAGCAGGAAGCGCAGGTGCTGATGATCATCACCCGCCGCAGCGACCTCAATCTTTTCCTCCGTGCCATCAAGAGCATCGATCCCCGGGCCTTCCTTTCCGTCTCCAATGTGATGGGGGTTTACGGTGAAGGTTTCGATACCATCAAGGGAGCATCCATAAAACGTAAAAAAAAGTCGTAAAAACGTAAAAATCTGACGTTTTGGAGTTTGTCTGCCCCTTCCCGACGCTTTGTCGGGGAGGGGTATTTCTTATCTTTGACCGCCTGATGTGCGGATGAAGAAGGTCGTAGCATATCGTTTTGTCATCAGAGTCCTGTCCGCTGTGACGGTGCTCGCCCTGGCCGTGTTGCGTCTGGCCGCCGGTCCGGCGCCCGTGTGGTATAGCGCGACGGGGGACGCCTTCCTGGCCGGATGCGTCGTGCTCCTGCTTTATCCGTTGAAAGGGGAGAACAACCGCTATGCCGCGCTCCAGGCCGGCCTCTTCGCGGTCCTGATGACCTTGGGGGAATGTCTTCCCGCCTTCCGCACTTTCTTGTGGACCGCGATCCTTCCGCTGCTGTTGCTGGCCGTTTTCTGGGAACGCCGCCGCATCGCGCCCCGGCTGGTTACCAAGGAGAACCGCTTTTTCTATGCTTTCCTGGTGATGATTCTGTACCGCTGGGGACACGGCCTTCCGCTGGTGCCCCTTTACCTGTTGCTCTATATTTTGTCTTATAACGGCAGTATGTTCTGTCTGTCAGCCTTCCTGGGCCATTTCCGCCGCCGCTCCGAGTCCGGAAAGTGCGACCCCGCGCAGATGAAGTATCTGTTTGAACGCGCCCAGCGCTATCTGAACAGTGAACAACCCTTCCTGGATGCGAATTACCGGGAAGATGAAATGGCCAAGGCCCTGTTTACCAACCGTGTCTATTTGTCACAGACCATCAACCAGGTGTCTGGGATGAATTTCAAGACGCTCATCAATTCCTATCGGGTCCGGTATGCCATGACGCTGATGCGGGAGCAGCCTGCCCTGAACATCAAGGAGATTGCCCTGCATTCGGGTTTTAACTCGTCCAATGTCTTCCTGACGTCTTTCCGGCAGATTACGGGAGAGAATCCGCAGAAATACCTTTCCAAGATGAGGGAACAGGGGCCGTGATGCAGATTTCCTTGCGGCTGACGGGATGGATGAAGCGGGCGCGGTAAGCGTGGAGGCAGACGCCGCCGTCCGGGTTGGAGCGCGGTGCTCCGTATTTGAGGTCGCCCTTGATGGGGCAGCCGATGTGGCTGAGCTGGCAGCGGATCTGGTGATGGCGGCCGGTGAGCAGGTTGACCTCCAGAAGATGATACCGTTCCGTACTGCAGAGGAAGCGGTATTCCAGCCGGGCTTCCTTGGCGGCAGGGGAGGCCTTCAGGGTGACATAACTCTTGTTCTGCGCCTCGTTGCGGACCAGCAGGTCCTTGAGCAGGGCCTCGTCGCGTTCGGGCCTGGCGCAGCAAAGGGCGAGGTAGGTTTTGTGGATGTCCCCTTCCCGGAACATCGCCGACAGGCGGCTCAGGGCCTTGGAGGTCTTGGCGAGCAGGGTGATGCCGCTGCAGGGGCGGTCCAGGCGGTGCGGTACGCCCATAAAGACCTGTCCGGGTTTGCCGTCGCGCTGGGCGATGAACGCCTTATAGCGCTCCGGGAGGCATTCGTCGCCGGTCTTGTCGCCCTGGGTGATTTCGCCCACGCGCTTGTTGATGGCGAGGAGGTGGTTGTCTTCGTAGAGGATGCGTCCTTCCAGGTCCGCGTATTCTTCCGCTGTCAGTTGTCGGTAAATCATCGCACAAAGATACATTTTTCTATGAATATTGTGCCCTTGCTCATAGGACCGCCCTGCGACAACGGGCGCTTGTTGCTCCGGGTATTGACAAATTGTCACAGATCCGGGCATGGCACAGGATTGGATGAAAGTCCTGTCGCAGGCTGCGGCCTGACAAAAATTGAAACAAAAACTAAAAAAGAATAAGATTATGGGAAAAATTATCGGAATCGACCTCGGAACCACGAATTCGTGCGTTTCCGTTATGGAAGGCAACCAGCCTACCGTTATCATCAATGACGAGGGTGCGCGTACCACGCCGTCCGTCGTGGCTTTCACCGGCAGCGGCGAGCGCAAGGTCGGCAACCCGGCCAAGCGTCAGGCCATCACCAACCCTCACAACACCATCTTCTCCATCAAGCGTTTCATGGGCGAGACCTATGACCAGGTGGACAAGGAGGTCAAGCGCGTCCCTTACAAAGTGGTGAAGGGAGACAACAACACGCCGCGCGTGGACATCGACGGGAAACTGTATTCCCCGCAGGAGATTTCCGCCGTCATCCTTCAGAAGATGAAGAAGACCGCAGAGGATTATCTGCGCCAGGAAGTCACGGAAGCGGTCATCACCGTTCCCGCCTACTTCTCCGACTCGCAGCGCCAGGCCACCAAGGAAGCCGGCAAGATCGCGGGCCTGAACGTCAAGCGTATCATCAACGAGCCTACGGCCGCGGCCCTTGCCTACGGCCTGGACAAGAAGAACAAGAATATGAAGGTCGCGGTGTACGACCTGGGCGGCGGTACCTTCGACATCTCCATCCTGGAACTCGGTGACGGGGTCTTCGAGGTGAAGTCCACCAACGGCGACACCCACCTGGGCGGCGACGACTTCGACCAGGTCATCATCGACTGGCTGGCTTCCGAGTTCGCCTCCGAGAACGGCGGAATGGACCTCAAGAAGGACCCGATGGCCCTGCAGCGTCTGAAGGAAGCGGCGGAGAAGGCGAAGATCGAACTCTCCAACGCCACCAGCGCAGAGGTGAACCTGCCGTATATCACCGCAGTGGACGGTATGCCCAAGCATCTGGTCCGCACGCTTTCCCGCGCCAAGTTCGAGGCCCTGTGCGACGAACTCTTCCGCCGCAGCATCGAGCCTTGCCGCAAGGCCCTCGCGGACGCTCACCTGAGCCCTTCCGACATTGACGAAGTCCTGCTGGTGGGCGGTTCCACCCGTATCCCCAAGATCCAGGAAATGGTGAAGGATTTCTTCGGCAAAGAGCCCAACAAGAGCGTGAACCCCGACGAGGTCGTGGCAATCGGCGCCTCCATCCAGGGCGGTGTGCTGGCCGGTGACGTGAAGGACGTGCTGCTGCTGGACGTGACGCCGCTTTCGCTCGGTATCGAGACCCTCGGCGGCGTGATGACCAAGCTCATCGACGCGAATACCACCATCCCGGCCAAGAAGAGCCAGGTGTTCTCCACGGCGGCGGACAACCAGCCTTCCGTCGAGATCCGCGTCCTGCAGGGCGAGCGTCCGATGGCCAAGGACAACAAGCAGATCGGCGTCTTCCACCTGGACGGCATCGCTCCCGCGCCGCGCGGCATCCCTCAGATCGAGGTTTCCTTCGACATCGACGCCAACGGCATCCTGAACGTTTCCGCGAAGGACAAGGCTACCGGCAAGGAGCAGAGCATCCGCATCGAAGCGTCCAGCGGTCTGTCCGAGGCTGAAATCCAGCGGATGCGCGACGAGGCGAAGGCCAACGAGGAAGCCGACAAGGCGGAGAAGGAGCGCGTGGAGAAGATCAACAACGCCGACGGCATGATCTTCCAGAGCGAGAAGAACCTCAAGGACTACGGCGACAAGATTCCCGCCGACAAGAAGAACGCCATCGAGAGCGCCTGTGCGGATTTGAAGAAGGCGGTCGAGGCCAAGGACCTCGCGGCCATCGACAGTGCCAACACGGCACTCGAGGCTGCCTGGCACGCGGCTTCCGAGGACATGGCCAAGGCGGCCGGCGCCCAGCAGGGCGGTCCTCAGGGCGGAGCGGGCTTCAACCCGGGCGATGCGGGCTTCAATCCCGGCGCCGGTGCCCAGCAGGGCCCTCAGGGTGGTCCCCAGCCGGATTACGGCGGCAATGACACCCCCGACGAGCAGTAATGCTTTTTATATCTCTGACAAAAGGTGGCTCCCGCAGCCACCTTTTTTCGTTAAACCCTTGACATCCGTCCCGCCGGCACGCCGTGCCGTTGATTTTGGCCGATTTTCCGTGTTCCCGCGTGCTTGACGGGCCCGTTGAACGGTTGTGAGCTGTCACAAGATACAAATCTCTCGAAATAATTTCCTATCTTTGTTCGTCTTGGTTTGAGCTAGAAAATAACGCACGAATGACAGGTAAGGCATTGATTTTTTCGGCTCCGTCCGGCTCGGGGAAGAGCACGGTGGTGGGGCATATCCTCGGTCTCCATCCGGAGATCGAATTTTCGGTTTCGGCGACCTCCCGGGCGCCCCGTGGAACGGAGAAGGACGGGGTGGAATACCATTTCCTGACCCCTGAAAAGTTCCGTGCACTGGTGAAGGAAGACCAGTTCGTGGAGTGGGAAGAAGTGTACGGCGGCTCCCTTTACGGGACCCTGAAGAGCGAGGTGGAACGCATCTGGGCCAAGGGACACGTGATTGTCTTTGACGTGGACGTGAAGGGCGGCGTGAACCTCAAGAAGTATTTCGGAGAGCAGGCCCTGTCGGTCTTTATCAAGGCGCCGAGCATCGAGGAACTGCGCAGACGGCTCGTCAACCGCAATACCGACAGCCCGGAAGCCATCGAACGCAGGGTGGCGAAGGCCGCCGAAGAAATGCTTTACGAGGACAAGTTCGACGTCACGCTGGTCAACGACGATCTCGCTACGGCGTTCGCGACGGCGGAAAAACTCGTCGGCGACTTTCTTGCCCGATAAGATGAGAATCGCCGTTTACTCCGGTTCGTTCAATCCGCTCCACAAGGGTCATCTGGCCATTATGGCGTATATCTGCGCCGATGCGGGCTTCGATGCGCTGTATTTGGTCGTGTCGCCGCAAAATCCGCTCAAAGCCGGACGGGAACAGCCTTCGGGGCAGGAACGCTACCGGGCTGCGCTGGAGGCGGTGGCGCGCCATCCGGAACTCCGGGTCAAGG
>LXOW01286462.1_pt1 | contig 56807 bp, 53 predicted proteins | sample 1368591 | NCBI WGS metagenome assembly LXOW01 (sample SAMN04884650, study PRJNA319009) | bovine gut metagenome | isolation source: Cow rumen | host: Bos taurus | place: Italy: Legnaro (PD) | collected 2014-07-09
CCGTCAGCTGGCTGCTGGCGGGATTGGGATAGACGCTGATGGTGGCACGCTCGTCCCTGTTTTCGGTGATGCCCGCCGGCAGGAAGTGCACATGGAAGGTCAGCGTGCTGTCGTGCTCCTGGATGTTGGTAATCTCGAAGCTCTGCTCGGGTGTGCCGTCGGTGAGGTAGGGGTGAGGGTCGGTGGAGGGGCCGAACGAGGTGCGTCCTGACGCCTGGCTGAAGAAGGCCCGCGCGAGTCGGCCGTTGGTGATGTCGTCGCTGCATTCGGGACGGAAAATCCACAGCAGGTGCACGAAGTGCTCGTTGTCGAAATAAGGGTTATGGTATAATCCCGACCTGTCGAGGGGTATGGTGTCGACCCATCGTGAGATCACCAGTCCGGTGCCCGGGATGCCCTCCTCAAAGAGGTCGGCTTTGTTGCGGTATTCGAACACATACCACTGTGTGGTGTCGATGGCTGATTTGATGTAGTAGCAGTTCTGAGTGGGGCTCGAGCCGGCGCTCCGCAGCGTATAGTCACCGTCGGCTGTAATCTGCACGGGGTCATCGCCGACATGGAGAATCTTACTCTTCATAATGGCGGCTGTTTGACAGCGATATTCGGATACCCCCATCATATCCCATATCCCCACCTGGTTGATGGGGGTGTAGTTTTGATAATGGTAGAGGTCGGGCAGGTTCAGCGAGTGTCCCATTTCGTGGCGGAAAACATTGACAGAGAACATGTCGCGAGAGCCCTCAAATTCCATGTTGAAAGCATCGGGCAAGACTCCGTTGACGGAGACCGGATGGTCTATTGAATCGTGGGGGAAGAACTCCATGTGTGGCCACAGAAGCTCGCCCCAGCCCTCGACCTCTCCTTTGACGATGAAGCTGACGTTGTCGATGTATCCGTCGCTGTTGCCGTCGAGCACCACGGAGCTGTCCACCAGATGCTGCGAATCGATGTGCTCAAGCGCGCGAGCCAGCAGCTGGGCCTCGCGCATGGAGATGCCTATCAGCGGGTTTCCTCCCCGGTAGCCGTCGGGATTGTCCGCGCTGTAGGGGCGGTAGTAGCTGCGGGGATGGATGTCCTGATAGGAGACAATCGCGCCCCCAGACACATTGTTAGGGTACACCGTGTTGTAGTGTATCTGCCCGTAGGAGAGCACATCGAAAAAGTTATAGACGGTGAACTCTCCGGGGGTGCGTCCGTTGAACATGGTGTCCATGTCGCTGAAGGGGAAGTCGATTTCTTCCTCGTCGGCAAATCGGATGAATACGACCAGATTGGTCAGTTCGGTGGCTGTCTGTGCCACTGTCATCGGTGACAACAGCATCACACCCAAAAACAGGATTATGTTTTTTTTCATGGTGCAAAGATACGATAATTTTTCTAAATACGGCTCAAATTATTGTTTTTTTCCTCAATTAAGTACCTTTTTTGTGCCGAATCAATTGGCAGAAAGGTCCATGATGCGCTATTTCATTCTCTGCTCCTTGGCATTGCTTCTTTGCCGGCATCCGTCATCAGTCCTTTGCGTTCCAACTCCTTGCAGCGTTGTATGTTGAGCTCTGTCCAGTGGCTGTTTTTGCGGCGCGGCGAGATGCGTTGGGCAAGTCTGCCGTCATCCATTTTCTTGACGGTGGAGTCTATCCACCCGAAACAGAGAGCCTCCTCGACGACATCCAGATAGGGCAGCGCATCGGGCATGGGCTGCTTGCTCCGATACGAGGCCACCCAGCACTCGCGCTCCGACAGGTGGTTATCCTCCAGCCATCGGCGCAACGCTGCGCGGTCTTTGAAGGTCAAAAGGTTCGTTATCTCCAACGCTGGTTGATAGGGTTAATATTCATTCCTCTTTTATGCGGCTGCGGGTATCTGTTGGTCGAGGCGAATCTCCTCGCCGGTGGAGAGGACGTAGACGGCCAGCTGGCCGTTGTCGCGGGCGAACTGCAAGGCTTCGTCGCGCTGGTCTTCGGGGAAGAGGCGCGTGCTGTCGAAATAGTAGAGGCCGCTCTCGCTGTCGTACCAGCCGCCCACATAGCCGTCGTGCTCCAAGGCATGCTTCACCACAGCCGCAAGCCCCTCGCGGGAATGGCAGCCTTGCGTGGCGGCATAGGCGACGGCTATGCCCTCGGTGGGCGCTTCCATGGTGCGTATGTCTATCGTGAAGCCGTCGGGGCGGAACTGGCTGAGGTTCCATACACGCTCAGCGATGGCCTCGGGAGACTCCTTCACGTTGCCCCTGTTGCCACAAGACACAAAGAAGCTCGCCACAACAGTGACCGTCAGCAACCAAAACAATAGTTTCTTCATAGTTGACCTTTTTAGATGACGGTGCAAAGATACACACTTTTCGCGACACAGCCAAATTCATTTTCGCAGAAACATTGCTGAGGTCGCCGAGAAATTGTGCTTGCATCCTGGGTGGCATATGGGAGGGACACAAAAGATGAGCGGAGGTGTGATTTGGGGTGGAATAGGGTGGAGAGTGGGTGGGTATTTATAACGATGATTTAACGTCATTTATACGATATTTCAACGATTATAAATCGATGAAATATCGGTGAAGTATCGTTGAAATGACGTTTAAAAAACTTACCTGTAGGTGGTTATGTTGCATGCAAAAGTTCTCTCTTTTTTTAGGGGCTTTATGAGTTATTATAGATGCAGTGGCGTATACTATAAAAAAAAGGAGAGACACCGCTTTTCGCGATGCCTCTCCTTGGGGTTGTCCTACCTGGATTCGAACCAAGACAAGCTGATCCAGAGTCAGATGTGCTACCGTTACACCATAGGACAATTCATCTTTCGTTCTCTCGAAAGCGGGTGCAAAAGTACTAACTTTTTCTGAACTGACAAAATTTATTTTCATTTAAAAATAAGAATTAAGAATTAAGAATTGAATTGCAGTGATTTGTACAATAAAAATTCTTAATTCTTAATTCTAAATCCTACGATTTACAGGCTGTCGCCGGTCTCGCTGTCGCCTTCTTTGGCGTTGCTCTCGAGTTCGAGTTTGCCGAAACGGAGGGTGATGCCGGCAGAGATGTAGCGGCTGTTGAGCATCTTGTTGGTGCTGCTGCTGAGGTAGGTGGGGTTGGTGTTTTCGCTGGTGGAGCCGTAGCGGCCGCCCCAGTTGAAGATGTCTTGGATGTTGACGAAGACCGAGAGTTTGCGCTTGAAGAAGTCGCTGCGCACGCCCATGTTGAGCGAGTAGCGTGCGCCGCGGGTGCTCATGAGGCTGAGGGTGGGGGAGTTGTAGTTGGCCGAGAGGGTGACCTGGTACTGGTCGAAGATTTTGGCCCAGGCGTTGACACGGACGCTCCACGACCACTTGTCGTTCTGGTAGTCCTCGCCGTAGTAGTCCTCGAGGCGGTAGCCGTAGTTGTAGAGGTTGGCGTAGAGGCGCACGTTGAAGAAGCCTGTGGGGCGGTAGGTCATGTTAAGGCTGGTGCCGTAGCGCCACGAGGTGCCGAGGTTGTAGGGCATGGAGTAGGAAATGGAGCGCTCGAGCAGGTCGTCCCATTCTTTGTAGTCGGTCAGTGACGATATCTCGTTGGTGCTGAGGCGTCCGTAGCCTTCGATGCCAATGTTGCCAAAGGTCTCGAAGAACTTCTGCCAGCCGGTCTCCAAGCTGTGGGTGTAGCTGGGTTTCAGTCCATCGGAGTTGCCGGTGCGGTAGGAGTTCTCTCCGTAGATGCGGAAGCGGGTGACATCTTCCTCTCCAGCATGTGACATGCGCATCGAGTAGTTGAGCTTGAAGTTGTGCATCGATTCAGTGCGGTAGGTGAGGTGGATGGAGGGACGGAGGCTGTGGGTGAAGAAGGTGCTGTCGTCGGCCATGAAGGGGTAGGTGGCGGCGAGGGGGTTGTCGGAGTATTTGTAATAGATGCGCTCGAGGCCGTAGCCGAGGCCGCTGCTGAGGGTGAAGCCACCCCAGCGGTGGGTCCAGTTGATATCGGCGTTGATGCCGGTTTCGGCACCGTCGAAGTGGTAGGTACGGAGGGAGTCTTTGATGTTGTAGTTGTCGCCGCCGTCGTTGGAGTACCAGCGCTGGTAGTCGTTGTTGGTCTGCTGGTGGTCGGCGCGGAGGCCGTAGCTAAGTTCGCCATCCTTGGAGTAGGGGCGGTTGTAGCGCACGTCAAGGTCGACGCCGTAGTTGTAGTTACGGGTCATTAGGTAGCGGTCCTCGTTATGGGGTACTGGAGCCAAGGTGTAGAGGGTATAGTGGCGGTTATAGTATTCGTCGCTGACATTGCGCGAGAAGTGGGAGTTGATGCCGATGCGGAGGTTGTGCCCCTCGTTGTCGAACTTTTTGGTATAGTCGGCTCCAAAGTGGCCGAAGCCAGAGGGAGAGGTGGTGGTGTCGCCGATGGAGTAGGCGAGGAGGCTGTCGGTGGGTTGCATGTAGAAGGTCTGGTTGGTGGAGGAACTGCTGTAGCTGTGGTTGTAGTTAATGAATCCGCCGCCGTTGAAGGAAATTTCACTGGTGGAGTCGATCTCGTAGTTGAGGTTGGCGAAGAAGTTGCCGCTATAACTGCGGTTACCGCTGGCACTGGTATCGGTTTGATAGAGTGAGTCGTAGGTGGATGGATTCTCACGGGGGAAACCTTTCGACCAGCCCTCGTTGGTGTTGTCGCGGTAGGAGTAGCGGCCGCTGGCGAAGATGTTGAAGCTTAGTTTCTCTTTGGCCCACATGTAGCTTACCCAAGGCGAGACGAAGGGCTGGTTGGAGCCGTTGAGGCCGAAGGAGATGAATTTGTTGCTCTTGATGTGAGCCGAGGTGACGATGTTGATGACGGCTTCAGCGTCGGTGGCGTATTTGGCCGAGGGGTTGGTAATGGTCTCAATGCGGGCGAGCGCGTTGGCCGGCAGGGTCTGGAGGTAGGTCTTAAGGTTCTCCTCGGTAAGTTTCGAGGGTTTGTCGTTGACCCAAATTTCGACGCTGGAGACGCCGCGGAGGCTGACGTTGCCCTCGACGTCGACTTCCACACCCGGGGCATTCTGTAGGGCGTCTTCGGTGGTGCCCGTTTGGATGGAGGGGTCTTCGCTAACGTTGTAGACCATCTTTTCACCGTCCATGGCGTAGAGAGGCTTCTCGGCGGTGATTTCCACGGCCTCGAGGGTGGTGGCGCCGGGTTTGAGGCGCAGGGTGCCAAGGGCTGTGTTGTTTGTTACCTTGAAGGGAACCATGCGGTTCTGGTAGCCGATGGCGGAGATGCGCAGCAGGTAGGCTCCCTGGGGCACACCGGAGATTTCGAAGAGGCCGTCGAAGTTGGTGGCACCGCCTTTGACGAAGGTGCTGTCGACCGAGTCGAGGACGGCGACGTTGACGAAGGCCAGAAATTCGCCGCTGACGGAGTCGCGCAGCGAGCCCACCACCTTGAAGGTGTCGCCTTCCTTGACTTTCTTTTTCTGCTTGACAGAGTCGGCTTTTTTGTCGTTTCCTTGGTTGTTCCAGTCCTGTCCGGGCATAGGCGGACGACCTTTTGGACGCTCGCCTCTCGGCGGACGGCCGCCGGGGAATCCGCCGGGGCCGCCGGGTTGTGCCTCGAGGGCGGGAAGGGCCAAGATGAGCATCAAAGCCAGTGCAAAAAACTTCAAAAGTCCGTGTCTCTTGTTCATGGTGGTTCTATATTGTTTAGATAGTTTTTAACGCTAACACATATATAACGGTATTTGGTACTCTTTTCGTTTATAAACTTGCATTTTTTTTGCAAAAAGTTTAATTTTACTAAAATGGATTCACATTTGGAAATGAAGATTATTCCCGATTACACTGCTTTTTTTTCGTGGGTGAGAAAAAAGATGTATCTTTGCAGTCGAAAAATACAACAGAAAAATGGAAGGCAATTTTAAGTTTTATAATCCCACCAAGCTTTATTTTGGCGAGGATACAATGGGTCACCTTGTCGAGGAACTGAAGAATTATGGGCCGACGGTTATGCTCAGCTACGGCGGCGGTAGTATCAAGCGCAACGGTATTTACGATGCGGTATCCGCAGCTCTAAAAGAGGCGGGAAAGCATGTTGTCGAGGATGCAGGCGTGATGCCCAACCCCACCTACGAGAAGGTGATGGAGGGCTGCCGGTTGGTGCGTGACCATAAGGTCGACCTTATCCTAGCCGTTGGCGGAGGCTCCACCATTGATTATTCCAAGGCTGTCTCGGCTTCGGCCTATTGCGAGGAGGAACCGTGGGAGAAATACTGGGTGGGGCAGGGATCGCCTTCGTGCCGGACAGTGCCCGTGGGAGCTGTGCTGACTATGGTGGGTACCGGCAGCGAGATGAACGGCGGCAGCGTCATTACCAACAGGAAAGAGGGCTTCAAGCGGGGCAAGGTGTTCGGTCCTGACCTCTATCCCAAGTTTGCCATCCTTAACCCACACTTCACCATGACGGTGCCGCAGTACCAAATGGTGGCAGGTTTCTTCGATATCATGAGCCACCTGATGGAACAGTACTTCGCCGGCACGGCTGACTGTACCACCGACTATATCAACGAGGGACTGATGCGGTCGCTCGTCCACAGTAGCTGTATTGCTGCCCGTAACCCACAAGACTATGAGGCGCGTGCCAACATTATGTGGACTGCCACTTGGGCGCTCAACACGCTGCTGAAATGCGGCAAGGGCGGTGACTGGGAGGTGCACCAGATAGGCCACGCTATCGGTTTGGTGACCGACGCCACCCATGGCATGACGCTGGCTTCGGTGAGTCTGCCTTACTACCGCCACGTAATGCACGACGGTTTGCACCAGTTTGTCCGCTTTGCCAAGAATGTGTGGGGCGTGTGTCCCGAGGGCAAAAGCGACGAACAGGTGGCCGTCGAGGGTCTCAAGTGTCTCGAAGCGTGGATGAAAGAGATAGGTGTGGTGATGCACTCCAAAGAGTTGGGTGTCACCGAGGAGAACCTCAACGCCGTTGCCGATGCCGTCCTCATACTGCCGGTCGGCTACCGCACCCTTACGCGCGACGAGGTGATGGAAATTCTACGGGAAAGCATGTGAAAATATGTAACTTTATTTTGCCACATGGAGAATTTTGTGTATTTTTGCACCCGATTTTAGAAGAAAAAACACATTAAAATGAAAAAGCTACAGATATTTGCAATGATGCTCTGCATCGCAACGTTGGGATTGGCAATCTCTTGCTCCAAAGATGACGACAACAAAGAGAATGCCACAATCGTGGGTAAGTGGAAATGCCTTTACGCTCATGTTGAGAGCTATGACTTTCAAAAGGTTGGGTCTAATATCAAGATAGATACATCCATCTACATGGACGAGGATGCAATTGGAAAAAAATGGGAATTCACACAAAACGGTTATTTGCTCAGAGAGGGTGAGGATAGTGTATGGTACTTCCCAAATGGTGATTTGATGGCGTTAAGAAGGCTTACCGATACGATAAATATGCCGGGAATATGGAAAATATCAGAGTTGCACGAGGCGTATTTTAAATTGTGTTATGTGCTTGACCGTAGAGATACCAACGGAATAGGCAATTATACGACAGTGGATTATACTTTTTCCAAAATACAGACCGACAATGTTACCCCCAGCCCCAACCCCAACCCGAATCCCAATCCTAATCCTGACCCTAATCCTAACCCTAATCCTAACCCTAATCCTAACCCTAATCCTAACCCGAATCCCAATCCTGACCCACAACCTAATGCGGTAGCTGGGACCACCTGGTCTTGGCAGGATTTTGATAATGCCCAAAATGATTTCATCTATGTCTCTGTGGAATTTGAGGAAGCAGGATGGGATTTTGTTTCTGTCACCATGGAGCATGAAGATATTATGGAAGGCACAGAAGACTACGGTGGACCCTATACCTACTCCAATGGTAGTGGTACTATGTCGTTGGTCAACACTGAGAGCAATGTTTCTGTTACCGCTACCTACTCTGTCAATAACAACACGTTGACCTTAAATATGGATGGTTATACCTACACTTTGACCAAGCAGTAATTGGGATATAAGGGGAGAACGTACATTTTTTGCATCGTAGTATACCATGCAAACTGTAGGTAACGACAATACCATCAAGATATTAGGCGCAAGGGAGCACAACCTGCAGAATGTGGACCTTGAGATTCCACGCAACAAGCTGGTGGTGTTCACTGGCCTCAGCGGCAGCGGCAAGTCGAGCCTTGCCTTCGACACCATCCATGCCGAAGGGCAGCGCCGCTATATGGAGACCTTCTCGGCCTATGCGCGCCACTTCATCGGCAACATGGAGCGGCCGGATGTCGACCTTATCGAAGGTCTATCGCCCGTCATCGCCATCGAGCAGAAAAGCACCAGCAACAACCCGCGGTCGACGGTGGGCACGCTGACCGACACCTACGACCTGCTGCGTCTGCTCTACGCCCGCGTGGGCAAGGCATACAGCATCGTCAGCGGCAAGCCCATGGTGAAGTACAGCGAAGAGAAGATACTGGAGATTATCACTTCGGAATACGGCAGCCGCGACATCATGATACTGGCGCCGCTGGTCAAGGGCCGCAAGGGCCACTACCGCGAACTCTTCGAGCAGGTGGCCAAGAAAGGATTCCTCAAGGTCCGCGTTGACGGCGAGATAAAAGAGATCACCTATAAGATGCAGGTAGACCGCTACAAGGTGCACGACATCGAGCTGGTGATCGACCGCCTGCGGGCCGACCGCAACGCCACCCGCCTCCGCGAGGCGGTGCAGACGGCCTTCCGCCAGGGTAAGGGCATCCTCATGGTGCTCAACAACGAGGACGGTAGTGTGCGCTTCTTCAGCCGCATGCTGATGGACCCCGACAGCGGCCTCTCCTACCCCGAGCCTGAGCCCAACACCTTCTCCTTCAACTCGCCCTACGGTGCCTGCCCCCACTGCAACGGTCTCGGCGAGGTGGCGCAGATAGACATGAAAAAACTCATCCCCAACCCGAAGAAGAGCATCAAGGATGGTGCCATCGAGGTGCTAGGGAAATACTCGCCCACCAACTACGTCTATCGCAAGCTGGAGCTGATGGGCAAGCACTACGACTTCACACTTGACACCCCCGTCGAGAGCCTCAGCGAGGAGGCCGTGAACGCCATCCTATATGGCTCGAACCACTTCGCCGGCATCGAGGACCCGGAAGACCCGGGCTACCTCAGCGACTTCCAGGGCATAGTGAATTATATCACCAGCCTGGCGGGCGACGAAAGTCCCGCTTCCCTACAGAAGTGGGCGGCCTCGTTCATGAACACCGTGCCCTGCCCCGAGTGTCACGGGCACCGTCTGAAGCCCGAGAGCCTCGCCTTCCGCATCCTCGACAAGAACATCGGCGAGCTGGCCGACATGGACCTGCTGGAGCTGCAGGAGTGGCTCGGCAACCTGGAACCGCAGCTCGACGAGCGCGACCGTAAGGTGGCGCACGAGGTGCTGGTGGAGATACTCAAGCGCCTGTCGTTCCTCAACAACGTGGGCGTGGGCTACCTCAGCATGAACCGTAGCGCCCGCAGCCTCTCTGGCGGCGAGGCACAGCGCATCCGTCTGGCCACCCAAATAGGGTCACAACTCACCAATGTCCTATATATCCTCGACGAGCCCAGCATCGGCCTCCACCAGCGCGACAACCAGCGCCTCATCGAGAGCCTCAAGCAACTGCGTGACCTAGGCAACAGCATCATCGTGGTGGAACACGACCGCGACATGATGCTCGCCGCCGACTACCTGGTGGACATCGGCCCCGGTGCCGGTGTGCACGGGGGGAAGGTGCTCTTCGCTGGAGAAATTAGGAATGAGGAATTAGGAATTAGGAATTGTGAGCACAACGACGCGGCAGCCAATTCCTCATTCCTCATTCCTAATTCCTCATTGACTCTCGACTATCTGTCGAGAGTCCGCGACATCGCCCTGCCGGAGCGCCGCAACATTGCCGGCCGCCAGCACCTCATCCTCAGAGGTGCCACCGGCAACAACCTCCGCGGCGTCACCCTCGACCTGCCGCTGGGTCTCTTCGTCTGCGTGACGGGCGTCTCCGGCTCCGGCAAGTCCACTCTCATCAACGACACCCTCCAGCCCATCCTCAGCCAGCATTTCTACCACTCGCTCCGCGCACCGCTGCCCTACCAAAACATCGAGGGCATGGAGAACATCGACAAAATCATCCAGATAGACCAGAGCCCCATCGGACGCACGCCGCGTTCCAACCCCGCCACCTATGCGGGCTTCTTCGACGACATCCGGCGCCTCTTCGCCGAGCTACCGTCGGCACGCATCCGTGGCTACAAGCCCGGCCGCTTCAGCTTCAACGTCAGCGGTGGCCGCTGCGAGCACTGCAAGGGCGCCGGCCTCCGCACCATTGAGATGAACTTCCTGCCCGACGTCTACGTGCAATGCGAGATGTGCGGCGGCAAACGATATAACCGCGAGACCCTCGAGATACGCTACAAAGGCAAGTCCATCAGCGACGTGCTCGACATGACCGTCAACGAGGCCGTGGAGTTCTTCTCCTCCATGCCCAAGCTGTACAAAAAGCTCAAGACCCTGCAGGAGGTCGGCCTCGGCTATATCACCCTCGGACAGCAGAGCACCACCCTCAGCGGCGGCGAGGCGCAGCGTGTCAAGCTGGCCACCGAACTCAGCAAGAGCGATACCGGCCGCACTCTCTACATCCTCGACGAGCCCACCACAGGCCTCCACTTCGAGGACATCCGCATCCTCCTCGGCGTGCTGCAGAAGCTCGTCGACAAAGGCAACACCGTCCTCGTCATCGAGCACAACATGGATGTCATCAAGGTGGCCGACTGGGTCATCGACCTCGGCCCCGACGGCGGCCGCGCCGGCGGACAAATCACCTTCTGCGGCACCCCCGAAGACTTAGCCCAGCAGAAAGACAACTTCACCGGCCGCTACCTCGCCGAGGAGCTCAAAGCGATGAAGGGGTAGACACTCAGAGAGAAACAGCAACGGCTGCCGTCCGCAAGGATGGCAGCCGTTTGGGTTATACATTTGATGGTTTATGGCATACTATCATAGCCAATAGTATATTCCACTGTATCTGCGTATTCTATTTCTTTATCATTGTTTGCTGCCTTAAATCCCAACAAAGAGTTAATCCTATCAATGTCAGCATATGTGTTTTGATGATTATCATAACATTTCATTTCGTAACAATTATGGTCTGCCATATATCCATGTTTAATAAGGTCTCGATGTAAAGATTCGATACCATTCTCCCAGTCTGTTTGGTTTGCACTCTGATGGCCTATGTAATCCCATACTGTTTTTTCTCTTGGGTCTTTACACCCCATAGCAACAAGCGTCATTAGACCGATTGCACAAATAATAATCTTCGATTTCATATTCTTACTTTTTGTAGTTGCTTTTATAATTCATAACATCATAGGGGGATAGTAGAGCATCGTCTTTGTCTGCTTGTTCGTAATCAAAATAAAAAACGGTTTTCTCTAATATTCTGATTATGATTCCACCTACGACATACGAGATAAAATAGCTCACAGCAAGCCATACAATCAATGCTCCGAAACTAAAACTATTTACGTCGCGGTTGGCCATAATAACCGCAAGAAAAATTGGAACCACCGATAGAAACAGAACCTTTATAACAGTTCTTGTGGTGTGGAGTTTCTTATAGCATGATGGACATAATCTAACATACAGATATGAGTCTACAAATTTATGGACAGCTGTTCTACCACTGACAGTGGAACCTGTGTGTGTCGATTTTACAAACCATTCTTCTACCTTACAATCATCCATTTCATGTGTTGTGTGACACATAGGACATTTATAATTGACACCATTCAACTTTAACTCTTCCATCATCATTTATTGTTTCTATTCAATCTGTTGTTTCATTTCTGCATTTTCACCGCGCATACCTGCAATTTGCCGTTGCACGGCTGCAAAATGGCCTCGCATATATGCGGAGACTTCCGCAGGGCTGAAAAACGACCGCGCATATATGCGGGGAGCATTGCGCGGCTGCAAATTGACCTCGCATATATGCGGGGCGCGTTGCACGGCTGCTTCGTCATCCCGCACCTGTGCGGAGGCCGTTTCACGCGTCAGCGGGTGAGCCATAGCTTCACCTCGTCGGGGATGACCTCGGAGCTGGAGGTGCTGCGGCGGTAGCCGGCCATGACGGTGCGGCACTCGACACAGACCGTGCCAGTCTCGGTGTTCACCACGCGCTGCAGTACGGTAAGGCTCTTGGTGCCGAAGCGCTCGATGGAGGTCTCCACCTGGATGCGGTCGTGGTAGTGAATCTGCGCCTTGAAGTCCACGTCGTAGTGCACCACCATCACGGTGAAGTCGCTCTTGGTGGGCGACAGGCCGTGCCCCGAGAAGAAGGCGTCCTTGCCCAGGTCGAGGTACTCCATGATGACGGCATTGTTGACGTGTCCCATCTGGTCCACATCGTTGAATCGAATCTGTATGTTTGTGACAAACATAATTAGGAATTTGAAATTAGGAATTAGGAATTGAGGGTATCCGACGTTGTTTTTGTAATGCTGCTTAGCATGCGGAGCAGCTCTTCGCAATCGTTCATTATTGATGTTTTCTCTTTTTCCGTAATATATTCTGTTCTGTATAGTAGGGTTATCCAATACTTTGTTTCATTACATTCTTTGAAGGCTATATACATCTTCGACAGGAAATCTTTTCTCGATATTCCGCACAACGCCTCACTGACATTGGCACCAACACTCGTCCCACAACGCAACATCTGCTTTGACATCACATATTCCGTCTTCTTCTCGACAAGATATTTATACAGACCCACAATCCTTACCGCAAAATCTTCACTTTTAGTTCTAATTATATTGTCATCCTTCATAATTCCTAATTTCTAATTGCTAATTCCTAATTAGAGTTTTTTTAAGGAGAAAAAAAACTCGAGGCCGCCCTCGGCACGATTCTTTGCGTAAATCTCACCCCCGTGGAAGAGGACGGAATGCTTGACGATGGAAAGGCCAAGTCCCGTGCCACCATTCTGCCGCGAACGCCCCTCGTCGATACGCACAAAGCGGTCGAAGAGCCTCGAGAGGTACTCGTCGGCCACGCCCTTGCCGGTATCGTAATAATGAATGAAGTAATGGTCGGGTTCCTCGCGGTAGGTCTCCAGGACGATGTTGATGCCGCTGCCGGCGTAGGCGATGCTGTTCTCTACCAAGTTACGGAAGATGCAGTAGAGCAACTCGCGGTTGCCCTGCAGCGGCATGGCGGGCAGGTGGTTGCTAATAGTGATACCGGCAGCCTCGGCCTTGTCGCCGAGGTCGCCGATGGCCTCGTTGGCCACCTCGCAGGCGTCCACCTCGGTGCGTGGAAAGAGGTCGGCGCTCTCCTCTAGTTTGTTGATGATGGAGACATCCTGTATCAGGTCGCTCAGGCGTAACGTCTGGCAGAAGCACCTGTCAAGAAAGTAGCGCCGCCGCTCGTCGTCGACGGGCTTGTCGGAGAGCAAAATTTCCAAATATCCACGGATAGAACTCACAGGAGTCTTCAACTCGTGAGCGATATTCGAGGTCATCTCCTGCTTCAGCTGCCGGTTGCGCCGCTCAGCCTCCGAAGCTTCCTGCCGCAGCCTATTGGCCTCGTCCGCCATCTGCTGCAGCCGCTTGTTCTTCAGCATCAAACGGATGTAGAGCACCAGGATGGCAACTACCAATATTAATAATATGACATCAGACCAATCCATATCCAAACCCTGTTTTATTCACAATCCTTTGTCCTTCGCTGCCCATCTTCTTCCGCAGCCGCGCGATATGCACATCCACCGACCGCTCACCTACATAGGCATCATCCGGCCACACGGCCTTCAATATCTCATCCCTTGAGAAGAACTGTCCCAGATGCTCCTGGAAGAGCTGGAGGATGAGATGTTCCCTCCTAGTAAGACTAGTGAGACTAGTTGTACTAGTGAGACTAGTTGTACTAGTCCTCCGCAGCACCGCCTTCACCCTCGCCAGCACCGTGTCGAACGAGAACGGTTTGATGATATAGTCGTCGGCCCCCACACCGAATCCTTGCAGTTGGTCGTCGTGCGCATCCCGCGCCGTAAGGAAAATAATTGGCGTATTGTCACCACGACGACGCAACTCCTCCGCCATCTCGAACCCCGACATCTTGTCCATCATCACGTCGAGCAACAGCAGGTCGAAGCGCGAGCCTAGCAACCGTAGCGCCTCCTCTGCACTCCCTGCCGTTTCCACCTCGAAACCTTCCGCTTCAAGATTGAACCGCAGAATCTCCCGCAAATCTTCTTCGTCATCAACTACAAGTATCCGTGTCATATCCTAATAACGCAGGGACCGGAAAAATATTGCCACAAGCGAAAAACAAAAAAGGAGACTCTTTTGAGTCTCCCTTTCGGTGTGGCATCGACTGGATTTGAACCAGTGACGCAAGGATTTTCAGTCCTTCGCTCTACCAACTGAGCTACGACGCCAACTCTTGAAATCGAGTGCAAAATTACGAACATTTTGCAAACTGGCAAAATATTTTTTTTGTTTAAGGAAGAATGTTTGTGGTTAAAGTTGTTTTTCAGTTACTTCCGTTTCGATAATTTTTTCTTCCGAGGAGTTGTTTCCCTGCTTCTTTTGAAAGAAAACGAGCTCGACAATGAGCCAAATAACACCTATTGTGATAGAAGCATCGGCTACATTGAAGATGGCATTGAAGAACTCGAAATGGACACCGCCAATTAATGGTATCCATTGAGGCCAGTCAAACTCAAAGAGAGGGAAGTAAAACATGTCGACCACTTTTCCGAGAAGCAACGGGGCGTAGCCACCTTCTGGCGGGAAGAGTATGGCTACGTCGTAGCTACTTTCGCTGAAGATCAGTCCATAGAAGCAACTGTCAACGATGTTTCCTATTGCTCCGGCAAGAATAAGGGATAGGCAGACAATCAAAGAGGTACGACCATTCTCTTTGTTTTTCTTCACGATATACCAAAGGATGAGCCCTGCCATTACAAGGCGAAATGATGTAAGGATTATTTTGCCAACGGCTCCACCGAAGGCGGTACCAAAAGCAAATCCTTCATTCTCGATGAAATGTAGATGGCACCAGTCGCCGATGAGGACGATGTCCTCACCGATGTGCAAATGTGTCTTGACCAATATTTTCACTATTTGGTCAACGAGGACAATGGTTGCTATCAGGATGATGATTAGACGTTTTTTCTGTGACTTAGTCATTTGTATTTCTATAGTTTATTTGTTCCAACAATTCTTCATACCACTCTTGTCCGAAACGGCGGATGAGAGGCTCTTTTAGGTAAACATACAGTGGCTCACCCTTGTCCTTGGCGCAGCGGCAGATGTCCCATTGGTGGTAGTTGACGGCAGTGAACTCTCCGTAATCTTCCACTCGGATAGGGTAAAGGTGGCATGAGATTGGCTTGTAGAGTCCCTGTAAGGCGCAGAAGGTGCTTCCGTCAGGGCCTGGAGTGATGAAAGCGCATGCGCCGCCATTGATGAGGGGGGTGCCGAGGTCGCCATCCTTATCGTGTACGGCAACGCCTTGTGCTTCAACGACAGCGCGCCCTTCGTCGGTCATTTTCGGTAATGCCTCGTTGAGCACAGCCTCCAGCTTCGCCACTTCTTCTTCGAGCAGGGGTGCACCACTATCGCCATCCACGCAACAAGCTCCTTTGCAGCAGGATAGGTCGCAGCCGAAGCGTCGGTCGGCGATATCGTCGGAGACTATACTGTTTTTAACGATTATCATTTCAGCACTTCTATCATCTTGTCTGCCAGAATGGCAGCGAGTTTGTATTTCGATTCCACTGTCCAGCCCGCCACATGAGGGGTGAAGAGACAGTTTAGAGTTAAGAGTTTTGGGTTTAGAGTTGTAAGACCATCAGTTTGCATGTTCTCATTTTCAAGCACATCAAGTGCTGCACCGATAACCTTTCCTTGCTCTAACCCCGTCGTCAAGGCCTCGGTGTCGACAACTGCCCCGCGGGCGGTATTGACAAGGTAGAACGGCTTGGCCATGGCATCAATGAATTCAGCATCAAGGTAATGGTATGTCTCCTCGGTAAGTGGCACGTGGAAGCTCACTACGTCGGCTTTGGCTTGAAGCTCCGCAAGCCCCACGACCTTAAGGTCTCTAGAGTCCTTAAAGTCCCTAAGGTCCTTATACTTGTCATAGACAACAATCTTGCAGCCAAATCCGCTCAGCCTCCGTGCGAAGGCTTGGCCCATATTTCCGTAGCCTATGATGCCTACAGTGAGGCTGCCGAGCTCCAGGCCACGGTTGGCCTCGCGACGCCACAGCCCTTGACGTACTTCGGAGTCTGCGCGTGCAATATTGTTCAGTAACGCAAGCAGCAGCCCCACGGCATGCTCGCCCACGGCATCGCGGTTACCTTCAGGCGAATTGAGACAGCGAACACCATGAGCCTCGGCATAGTCCACGTCGATGGTCTCCATGCCGGCTCCCACGCGACCAATGCAACGAAGCGATGGCACACGATTGATAAAGGAACTATCAATATTTACCTTGCTCCTTACAACCAATCCGGCGCAGCCTTGTGCTGCCTGTACCAGACTTTCGTAGTTGTGGTCGGGTTCTACAATGACCTCAAAGCCCGCTTCGCACAGACGTTGAGGCAGCACCTCATGGGTACGGTCGGATATCAAAATGCGCTTCATTTGTCAGTCATTGCTCGCCTCGTCATCCCTATATTCATTGTCTAGGGGGTTCTTGCGCCTATGGACATGGGGTCTGCGATGCTCCAAAATGGTTTCACCCGCCATAATGCCTGTTGGAACGGCTATGATGCTGTAACCTAATAGCATTACCAGTACCGAGAGGAAACGTCCCGATGTTGTCATTGGAGCCACATCGCCATAACCTACCGTGGTGATGGTCACTACTGCCCAGTAGATGCCCGACGGAATGCTTTTGAAGTCAGGGTTACTCTCACCTTCGATTGAGTAAACCACGGTTCCCAGTATCACTGCCGCCACCAACACGAAAAGCATGAAGATGAGTATTTTGATAGCGCTGTTTCGCATGGCGTTCAGTAGGTGGAGGGCTTCTATTTGGAAGCGCTCGAGCTTGAAAATGCGGAAGATGCGCATCACACGGAGCAGACGCAGCACCGTGAGAGCCTGTGTGGCGGGGAAGAGTAGACTCAGGTAGGATGGGAAGATAGACAGAAAGTCAATAATTCCCCAAAAGGAGAATACATACTTCTTTGGGTGTTTCAGGCAGTAGACTCTCAGGTAATACTCGAAGGTGAAAAGAATGGTGAATCCCCATTCCAATACCTTGAATATGAAGAAAGAAACTGACATGTGGGCTCCCGAGGTGATGGTGTCGGTGGGTCCCACTGTCGTATCAATCACAAGCAGCAGAATGTTGACGAGAATCAGCACTAACAGCCAAATGTCGAACTTCTTGCCGGCTGGATTGTCGCTGCGGAAAACTATCTCGAATATTTGTCGCTTGGTGAGTTTGCGGTAGCGTTTGGGCAACAGCCATTCGAAAAGCAGCTTGTGCATTATTTTGCCTACAAAAGAGAATATCCGAAGAGCAATACCACGATAGTCCACTTTTGCCAGCCGATGTTGTACCTTTCGGAAGATCTTGGCGATAATGTCCTTTAGTTTCATTGTTTTCTATATATCAAAAGGTTCTCACTTTCAGGACGAAACAGTCTCTTGGCAGCTTCACGCAGTTCTGTCAGGGTAACGTGTCGGTAGTCTTCAGGCTCGCGGTTTACCGTTTCTGTATCGCCCAGCCAAGTGTGGTGACAAAGTGCTCGGGCGCGGTCGGCTGCGCGATATTGCGAGAATGTGAATGTGCTTTCATATTTGTTCAGCACTTTCTCCCACTCGTAGGTATTTATAGTTTCGTCAACAAGCCGTTTGGTCTCTTGACGGAGTGCTTCGACCACCGTGTCGGGTTCCACGCCTTCGCGCACCTTGGCACTCAACACCATTAACCCAGGACCTGCGTCGCCTGTGATGTAGGCATCGGCTTCTGTGACCAGTTTTCCGTCACGTACAATGTTGTTATACAGTCTACTGGAGTTTCCGCCCGATAGCACGTCGCTCAATAGGTCGCATGCTTTGAAGTCCTTGTCCATGTGGTCACACATGGGCCATGCGAGATAGATGGCTTCCGACGGCACTTCTCGTTGCACTTCCAGCCGTCTTGATTCCATCTGTTGGGGCTCTGCAGGATAATCGTGCTCGCGTGCAAAGCATCGTCTATCCAGTTCGTGGGGCAGGGGAGAACTTCCGCAGTCCCAAGCCTTTTCCACCTCAGAAATTATCTCGTCACTGTGCATCGGTGCCGCAATGGAGAGTATGGCGTTGTTGGCTCGGTAGAAGCGGTGGTGGAACGTCTGTACATCATCGAGAGTAGCTTCGTTTACATGTCGAATATCGGCTCCAATGGTGGCCCAGCGGTACGGATGTGTGTGGTAGCACAAAGGCCTTATTAGCAGCCACATATCTCCGTATGGGCGGTTCATGTAGCGTTGATTGTATTCCTCGGTTACCACACGTTTCTGTACACCGAGGGTCTTGGCGTTTAGGGTCAAGCCCTCCATGCGGTCGGCTTCCAGCATGAGTGCCGTTGATAGTCCTGCGGCGGGGAGGGTCACATAGTAGTTGGTGAAATCGTTGTTGGTGAAGGCATTGCTGTCGCCTCCCAGCGAGGCGATTGTGCCGTCGAAGTCCGGCACGCGCTCTGTGCCGCCAAACATCAGGTGCTCAAACAGGTGGGCGAACCCTGTGCGCTGGGGATCTTCGTCGCGTGCGCCGACATTGTACAGCAGGTTCACCGTTGCCAACGGTGTATCCCACGCCTCGTGTGTCAACACGGTCAACCCGTTGTCCAATATGTACTTTCTGTATTTAGTCATGGCAGTCCGCGATGCAAAGGGCCTCTCTTACAGCGACTCAATGAGTGAGGTGTCGTGTTTCCCGTGGACGATGGTGTTGTATTCGGTGCCTTTTTTTGTGGGAATCTTGACTGTATAGCGGTTACCGTCCTTGTTCTTCAGACTGTTGGAGGTGAGCCAGGGGTTGAGCGAGCGTAAAATCTTGTAGGTGGTGCCATTGTCGGCGGCAAACTGCACCAAGTCGACATCCTTGCCCGAGAGTTCCACCTCGGTGGTGGGCAGTTCGGGGTAGGTGTCGCAGCGTCGCACATGAAATCCGTAGTCTTGCGGGTGTTGGAGGATAAGCTTGAGGGCGAGGATACGGAAAACATAGCGCTGGGTCTCGGGGTTGAGCAGCAGCTCGTAGTAACTCTTTTGGCGCTGGTTGTCGAGTCTGCGTCCGAGGCCGTTCTCGCCACAGTTATAGGCTGCCGCCGCCTCGGTCCAGCCGCCAAACCGCCGTTTGAGGTCTTTGAGGTAGCTACAGGCAGCACGCGTCGATGCCTCGAGGTCGTTGCGCATGTCTACCTCGTCGTTGATTTCCAGTCCGTAGCGCCCGCCGGTGGTCTTCATAAACTGCCAGTAGCCTCCTGCGCCGGCGGGCGAGGTGACGTTCTGTAGGCCGCTCTCGATGACGCAGAGGTACTTCATATCCTCGGGCACCTCTTCCTCGCGGAGGATACGTTCGATGGTGGGGAACACGCGGGTGGCGCGCTTGATGTTGAAAAGGGTGCTGCTTTGGTAGTACATATTGCTCACCAGTTCGCGGTCAAGGCTCTCGCGGATATAATAGAGGTTGAGTGGCACGCGCTCGCCGCAGAAATAGAGCGTGTCGGGGATGGAAGGGGCATAGACGCGGTAGTCGGCACGGATGGCGCGGGCATGCAGCTCCTCACTGTTTTCCTTGCGGGTAGCAAAAATAAAGGCCTCGCCGACAAGTGCCACCGAGGCCAGAATGATGGCAATAATGCTTAGTTTTTTCATCTTTGGATATTAAGGGGTTATAGTTGCCACAATTAGTTCGGCCACCTCATGTTTACTCATCAGGGGGCTCTCTTGGCGGCTGCCGTCGCGAGCGATAATGGTTACTTTGTTGGTGTCAGTGCCGAACCCGGCGCCTTCGTTACGCAGCGAGTTGAGAACAATGAAGTCGAGGTTCTTGCGTTGCAGTTTACTCTCGGCGTTGGCCAGCTCGTTGTCGGTCTCAAGGGCGAAGCCTACGAGGCGTTGTCCTTTTTGTTTCATCTGACCGAGGGTGGCTAGGATGTCGGGGTTCTGCACTAGTTCCAGTGTCATACCCTCGGTGCCGTTTTTCTTGAGTTTGTGGTCGGCACACTCGGCGGGCCGATAGTCGGCTACGGCGGCCGATAATATGGCTCCGGTGCAATGGGGGAACACCTCGGTGACAACGGCATACATCTCGCGGGCACTTTCCACACGGTGAACCTTGATGTGAGGATTGTTTGATGCGTTCAGTGAGGTCGGTCCGGTGACCAGTTCCACCTCAGCTCCTTGCCCGGCCAGGACTTCAGCCAGTGCAAACCCCATTTTGCCCGATGAGTAGTTGCCAATGAAACGCACGCTGTCGATGCGTTCATAGGTAGGACCTGCTGTTACCAGCCATTTTTGAGAGGAGAGTGGAAAGTCTTTCCACTCTCCTCTTGAAATCGCAGCAGCGATTTCATCCGGTTCGGCCATGCGACCCACTCCCGAAGTGCCGCAAGCCAGCTCGCCCTCGGCGGGTCCCACAGTGCGGATGCCCCAACTGTGGAGGGTGGCAATGTTGCGTTGCACGGCGGGATGAGCCCACATCTGGCAGTTCATGGCGGGAGCAAGCAATACGCGCTCCGTTGCCATGGCCAGCAAGAGGGTGCTCAGGGCGTCGTCAGCGATGCCTGAGGTTATCTTCCCGATAGTGTTGGCCGTGGCGGGGGCCACGACGACAAGGTCGGCCCAATCCTTGAGCGAGATGTGCTCGGTGCGGCCCGAGGCGAAGAGGTCGGAATACAGGGGATTTTGGCTGACTGTTTCCAGCGTTACACGGGTGACGAACTCCAGTGCATGCTCGGTCGCGGCACAACGTACCTCGTGCCCCGCTTTGACGAGCAGACGCACCAGTTCGGGTGCCTTGTAGGCCGCGATGCCTCCCGTGATGCCGACAACAATTTTCATAACCTCATAGCCTTATAGCCTCACACCCTCATAATCACTAACCTTCCACCTGCTTGATTTCCTCGTCAATGGCATCGGCCTGTTTCTTGGCGGCGCTTTCCTTGGCGGGATTGCGGTAGTAAATCTTGCCTTCAAGGTACTCCTCGGTGGCCTCGAGAGTTGGTTTGGGCTGCATCTCGTAGCGACGCACAATCTCAATCTGCTCGCGGTTCTCGAACATCTCGTCGCCGCTGTCGTTGTTCGATTTAAAGTCGTCAATCTTGTCGTGCAACTCGCGTTTCTCCTCGAGAGAAATCTGATTGGCGCGCTTGGTAAGCATGGCGACAGTCTCGTAGATGTTGTCGGTCATGTTGCTGAAGTCAGCGGTGTTTCTCGTAATGGTGGTATTGACCACTCTCTTTTTCTTCTCTTCCATTTTTTATCTTTGCTGTTTATTTTTAAAGTCGTAAAGTCATAAAGTCGTAAAGTCTCACTTTTCACTTCTCACTTCTTATTTCGGCCATCTTGGCGCGAGCCTTGGTGTAGAATTCCTGCGCCGAGGCCAGGTGCTTGGAGTTGCTGAAGCTGCTGTTGAATTTGTCGAAGTCGTTGACGACCTGCTGCAGGCGCTCATACATCTTGTCCTCGCGGCTGCCCATGGCGTAGCGGTAGCTCGACTCGAGCATGTAGTACATGGCATCCTCGCGCATCTCCGACTCGGGGTAGAGGCTCAGGAAACGCTTGAACGACTCGTAGGCGGCGTGGTACTCCTCGATGAAGTAGTAGCCGTAGGCAATCTCATAGTCTTTCTTGGTCAGTTTCTTGCGCAGTTCGTCGAGGTACTGGTTCACCTCGGGGATGCGTACACTGCGGGGCCACCGCTCGGCAAACATCTCGAAGTTCTCAATGGCCTCCTTGGTCGATGTCTGGTCGAGGTTATACTCCGGCGAGTCCATGTACTGGCAGTAGGCCGAGAGGAAGACTGCGTCCTCCAGCCTGTCGCTGTAGGGGAACTGCTTGGCGAAGCGTTGGAACTGATAGCCGGCGGTGAACCAGTCTTTCAGTTCGAGCAACGACATGCCGTAATACCACGAGATGTTCTCCGCGTTCTCCTTGCCGCGGTAGTAGAGGGTGAGGTTTTCGAACAGTTGTGTCGCGCGCGAGTAGCTGCCCTCCTCGTAATATTTCATCGCAGCCACATATTTCGCATCGAAATCGTTGCTGTTGAGTAATTTGTTGTATTTGTTGCAACCTGCTAATAATAAGCAAACTGAGGCAATTCCAATGATAAAATTCCCGTGTTTCATAAACTGCAAATGTACAAAAAAAACTGGAATGCGACGTATCATCCGAAAAAAAACTTTCCGGCTTTATGCAAACAGGGAGCGGAAGGCCTCTTCGATGACGCTGACGGCGATTATCTCGATAGGGTAGCGATGGGGGTCAATTTCTTTTAGGTTGTATTTGGAAATGAATATCTTCCCGAACCCTAAACGGTTGGCCTCGGCCACGCGTTGCTCGGCATGGCTGACGGGACGTACCTCGCCGTTCAGGCCCAACTCGGCGGCAAAGGCGATGCGTGGCGAGATGGGGATATCCACATTTGAGCTGAGGATGGCGCAAGCCACGGCCAGGTCAATGGCGGGGTCGTTGACACGCAGTCCGCCAGCGATATTGAGGAAGACATCCTTGGCGCCCAGTTTGAATCTGCAACGCTTTTCGAGCACGGCGAGGAGCATCGACAGGCGTCTCATGTCGAACCCGTTGGCGTTGCGCTGGGGGGTGCCATAGACGGCACTTGACACCAGGCTCTGCACCTCGATGAATATGGGACGCGCCCCTTCAAGGGTGGCTGCCACGGCAGCGCCGCTCAATGTTTCATCTCGTTGTGAGAGAAGAAACTCGCTGGGATTGGGCACCTCGCACAGCCCGTTGCCCTGCATCTCGAAGATGCCTATCTCGGCTGTGGAACCGAAGCGGTTCTTTTGGGCTCGCAGAATACGGTAACCGTAGTTGCGGTCGCCTTCGAACTGGAGCACGGCGTCGACAATGTGCTCCATCACCTTCGGCCCCGCCAGGGTGCCGTCCTTGGTGATGTGGCCGATGAGCAGCACCGGCACGCCGGTGGTCTTGGCATAGTGCTGGAACTCGGTGGTACACTGGCGTATCTGGGAGACGCTGCCCGCCGGCGAGTCGATGTCCTCGGTGATGACGGTCTGGATAGAGTCGACAATCAGCAGGTCGGGCTGCATAGCGTCGACATGCTCAAAGATGCGTTGCGTCACCGTCTCGCTGACAACATACAATTCGGAGGTAGGAGGTAGGAGGTCTGAGGTGAGGCGGTCGGCTCGCATCTTGATTTGTTGCTCGCTCTCTTCGCCGCTGACATAGAGTAGTTTGCGGTCGTGGATGGCCAAGGCTGTCTGAAGCAGCAAGGTGCTCTTGCCGATGCCAGGCTCGCCGCCCAGCAGCAGCAGACTCCCTGGCACTATGCCGCCTCCCAGCACACGGTCGAACTCGCCGCAGTGCGTCGGGATGCGCTTGGTCTCGCTGTAGGTCACCTCCTGAATCCGCTTCGGCACCGACGCGCCCTCCGGCTTTCCACCTTCCGCTTTCCTCTTTCCGCTGTCCATCTTCACCACCTCCTCGGCGAAAGTGCCGAACTTGCCGCACTCTGGGCAGCGGCCCAGCCACGAGCTGCTCTGGTAACCGCACTCCTGACAGAAATAATATGTTTTTGCTTTGGCCACTCCTTGGGTTGAATTAAAAATTGAGAATTAAGAATTAAGAACCTGTAACCTTTACTCTGTTAGAACTCATCCATCACCTTGTCCACGCGGTAGACCTTGTCGCCGCGGTGGAGCGGTTCGGTGGTGGCGAAGCTGAAGCAGTCGCCCTGATGCACCTCGGGCACAGGGTCGCGGTCGGTGCGGAGCTCTCTTACCGTGTCGCGGTAGACCCCGGTGGTCTCGCCAATCACCATCACCTCGTCGCCTACCTTCAGAGATTCGTTCGTCTGGAGCCTCACCTCGGCCACGTTGATGCGGCCGAAGTAGTTCTTCACCAGGCCAAGGTAGACCTTGTTTTCGGTGGCTTGCGAGCCATAGCGCTCGCTCCATTCGCCCAGGCGGCGTCCCAGATAGTAGCCGTCCCAGAAGCCGCGGTTGAACACCGTGGCCAGCCGCTGCATCCAGCCGTCGATTCGCTCCTTCGAGTAGGTGCCGTCACCGATGGCCTCCACCGCCTCGCGGTAGCACTCGGTCACCGTACGCACATAGTCGGCGCTCCTCCCGCGCCCCTCTATCTTCAGCACCCGCACCCCGGCCTTGACAATCTTGTCGAGGAAACCTATGGTGCAGAGGTCCTTGGGCGACATAATATACTCGTTGTCAATCTCCAGTTCGAGGTCGCTCTCCTTGTCTTTGACGATATATCCCCGTCGGCAGAGCTGGAGGCAGGCGCCGCGGTTGGCAGAGAAATTGTAGTTGTCGAGCGAGAGGTAGCACTTGCCGCTCACACTCATGCAGAGGGCGCCGTGGGCAAACACCTCGATTTGGACGAGTTCGCCCTTGGGGCCGCGGATGTCGTTGTCGCGGATAAAATGGGTAATCTCCGCCACCTGCCTCAGCGGCAGCTCGCGGGCGGTGACAATGACGTCGGCAAACTGGGCGTAAAAACGCACTGCCTCGATATTGGAGACATTGCACTGCGTGGAGATATGCACCTCGAGGCCCAGCTGGCGGGCGTGGGCAATCACGGCCATGTCCGAGGCGATGACGGCGCTCACCCCTGCGGCTTTGGCGGCTTCGAGCAGCCAGTGCATCTCCTCAATCTCGCTGTTATAGATGATGGTGTTCACCGTCAGGTAGGTGCGCACGCCCGTGGCGTGCGCCACGGCTACAATGCGCTCCAGGTCCTCCGCCTGGAAATTGGCCGCCGAACGCGAGCGCATGTTCAGTCTCCCCACACCGAAATAGACCGCATCGGCGCCTCCCTGCAACGCCGCCTGCAGACACTCCCACGAGCCCACAGGGGCCATCACCTCCACCCGTTCGCCCATCGCGTCAGAGACTGAGGGTGACACCGCCCGAAACCGTCAGGCGGTCGTAGATGAAGGCAGTTTCGGCCTTGTTCAGGTCGCTCAGCCAGGCATAGCCCAGACGCACATTGAACTTCAGGAACTTGGGACCAAAACGCACCATCAGCTGCGGCTCGAGGAGGAAATTGTTCGTATTGTAGGCAGCCCTCGTGCCGGCAATCTCATGCTCTTCGTTGTCAACATAGAAATACTCGAAATCGGGCACAAACAGGCCCGCCTTCAGCGCCACGGCCACATCCACCTGGAACAATCCCGGGGTATGCACGCCCAAGTTGCCCTGCACAAAAGGCAGGAAATAATGGCCCGAGAAACTGTAGTTCTGCTTGGCATACTCCGAATTGCCGTTGTCGATATTGTCGCGGCTGCCGCCGCCGTAGCCCAAGCCCGCATAGGCCTCGGCCACCACAATGCGCCCCAGACTGGCATAGTAGCCCGGCGCTGCCTGGGCATAGAAACCGTTGCCCGCAGTAGTGTTGAAATGCACCTGGCCTGCAAGCCAGTCGGTCAGGCCATACGACGCCGTGGCGTTGAGCGACGCCACGTCGGGCAGCGCCCACCACGACAGGGCCACAGCCCCGTCGACACGCAAGTCGCCGCGATGGCTAATCAGCGGAATATCCACCGACTGGGGGCGATAGACGCTGCAACCGGAAACCAAAAGACCCATGACGGCCGCAAAAAGAGATAGTTTTTTCATCATATTTTTTTTATTGTGTTATTGTGTCATTATGTTATTGCATCAGTGCTAACGCATTTGTGCATTAACACATTCATGCAATCTTCTCACTTTTTCATAACGCAATATGCAGGAAAATATTGTGCCCCCCGTTCCGAAAATATTCCCCCCTGGCTATCGGCAAGGGTATTTCTCCCATCGTTCTCCCATCGTTTTCCCATCGTTCTCCCATCTAAAATGGGAGAACGATGGGAAAACGATGGGAGAACGATGGGAGAAATGAGCCAGCGGACAGCCAGAGGGTGGCTACCCAACAGGTGGTATTCAAGGTGTCGGTTTAAATTTCCACCATCTTCTTCTCGAAGCCTTCGACGGTGAGTTCCTCGGGGCTGACGAACCAGAGCATGTCGTTGTGTTTGAAGACGGTGCCGCGGGGCGGATTGACTATCTTCTGTCCGCCGCGCTCGATGGCGATGACCAGCACGTTGTGCTTGGTGGCGAGTACCGAGGTGCCGATGACCAGGCCGCAGAGGGGGCCTCCCGCCTCGACATGGTAGCGGTACATGTGCATCTCGTGGTCGGAGTGGTCGTGGACCAGCATGTCGGCCTCCTTCTCGATGTCGCCGCGGATGGCGCTGACCTGCTCCTCGGTGCCGATGACGGTGAGGGTGTCGGCGGGCATGAGAATCTCGTCGCGTCCCGGGAGGTCGATGATGGTATCGCCGCGCTCGATGGTCACGACGTTGGCGCCGTAGCGCTGGCGCACGTCGGCCTCTACCAGGGTCTTGCCCGCCAGGGGCGAGCTGGGGGTCATGCGGAGGCGCTCCATGGCAAACTCGTTCTCCATGCCCGCGGGGATATGGAACGAGGCTTGCGACTGGCGCAGGTTGAAGTTTTTGGTGAAGCGTTCCTCGATTTGGCTGTAGAAGCCGTCGGCTTTGCGCGAAAGGAGCACCACAGCCACCACGATGACGGCAATCACCATGAGGAATCCTGCCGCCAGGTCGACATAGCCCGCCACCACGGAGCCTACGGTGAAGATTGCCGCAAAGTAGCGCAGCACCAACAGCGGTATGACCACCGCCTGACTGAAGCGGTAGGTGTCGAACATCTCGCGTATCTTCTTCTTGCTCACGTTCTTCACGGCTACGGCCCAAAGGAAGGGCGACATGAGCGTCAGGGTGCCGGCGAGACCCAGCAGACGGCTCCAGATTTGCGGGATGTGGAGGTCGGCGAAGAGCTCGTCGAGGAACGGACGGAGGAAACTGATGGAGAGCAGCGAGATGGCTGTGAGGATGATGCTGTAGAGCAGGATGTTGGTGAGCTGTTTGCGGATGAAGCCCCGGATGGTGGTCTTGTTGTCGGCATCGCTGCGGGCGTGCTGGCTGTACTGGTCGAGGTGCGTCTTCAGCTTGGCCGGCAGCCGCTTGTCGATCCAGCCATAGAAAGGCAGTGCCCCCTTGATCATGTAGGGGGTGACGAAGGTGGTGAGGATGGAGACCGAGACGATGATGGGGTAGAGATCCTCATTGATGACCTTGAAGCTCAGGCCAAGGCCCGCGATGATAAACGAGAACTCACCTATCTGGCAGAAGCAGAAGCCGCTCTGGACGGCGGTCTTCAACGGTCGTCCGCTCAGCAGGATGCCGAGGGTGGCCGACATGCTCTTGAAGAGGATGATAGTTAGTGCGATAACGAGCACGGGCACCAAGTGCTTTACCAGTGTCTGGGGATTCACCAGCATGCCCACCGAGACAAAGAAGACGGCGCTGAAGAGGTTCTTCAGCGGCGTCACCAGGCGGTGGATGACGTCGGCCTCGATGGTCTCGCTGAGGATGGCACCCATCACGAAGGCCCCGAGGGCGGTGGAGAATCCCGCCTTGGCCGCCAGCACCACCATGCCGAAGCAGAGGCCCACGGCCAGGATGAGCAGCGTTTCCTCGCTCATGTATTTGCGCATCCAGCGCAGGAAGGTAGGTATCAGGTAGATGCCGAAGACGAACCAGGCCACCAGGAAGAACGCCAGCTTCACCATCTGGCCCACCAGGGCTCCTCCGTCGAAGCTCTTGCTGACGCTCACCGTGCTCAGCACCACCAAGAGCAGCACCGCAATGAGGTCCTCCACCACCAGCACTGCCGTCACCGTCGAGGTGAACTTCTGCTGCTTCAGGCGCAGGTCGTCGAAGCTCTTGATAATGATGCTTGTGGAGGAAATGGAGAGCATGCAGCCCAGGAAGGTGCACTCCATAGAGCCGAAGCCCAACAATTTGCCTACCGAGCTGCCGATGAGGAACATGATGGCCAATTCGGTCAGCGCCGTGATGGCGCCTGTGGCGCCCACTTTCTTCAACTTCTTGATGCTGAATTCCAGACCCAGACCGAACATCAGGAAGACGATGCCGATGTCGCTCCAAACGTGGATGTTGGTGGCGTCGGTGATGGCTGGAAACCACGGGAAGTAGGGGCCGATGAAGAAGCCTGCCAGAATGTATCCCAATACCAAGGGCTGTTTCAGCCATTTGAACACCACTGTGATTACGCCGGCGGCCACCAGAATAATAGCCAAGTCCATGAATATTGCGGGCAAGCTTTCCATCTTTCTATTGCTGTTGTCTGCGACCTATAACGAGGAAAACGGCTTTTTATTTCATCTTTCCCGTTTTTCTTTGTCGAGGATTGTGTTTTAATTATTTTTTGTATATTTGCAAAGGGAGAATGTTGGTGGATTTTCTGTAAACAACATAAATACAAATAGATATGAAAAGGGAGGTTTTGCGTTTTGCCATCATGGCGATGGCTTTGTGGACGGCAGGGGCGCTCCGGGCGCAGGAGGTGGCGACCCTGTCGGGGACGGTGTCGTTGCAGGATGCCGTGGTGCGCCAGTACACCGACGAGCAGAGCGTCTACTACTGCAGTGACACAAGGGGGGACCACTATTTTGTGCTGTACGACATCACACACCCCACCAGTGCGATAGTGGCCCAGTTCCCGTTTTATCTTGAGGTGCATGAGTTCGAGATCTACAAGGAAAAGGTCTATTTCTGCGGCACTTTCCCCCGCGGTGGCGACCCGTGGGGGATGGTGGGGCAGATAAGCATTGCCGACCTTTTCTACAACAACGGCCCGTACAACATTGCCTATGTGAACTCATCCTCTTTTGGAACAGGTACCGCTTTCACGCATCTCACCTCGTGCGACCGGATGGATGTCTTCGAGGACAGTGGCTATGTCCACATGGCCATCGTGGCGGAAATGGCGCACTCGCAGCATTATTCGGAATTGCGCCGCACGGCCTGTGACATATGGTACGATAATATAATTCCAGCATGGCAGGGGAGGGCGCTCTACCAGAAGGATGATTTCTACAGAACGAGCGACATCACCTGCACGGAGAGCAGTGTCGTGGTCACGGCCTACGACGACGACCTCAAATACAGTCTGCTGCTGGTGTTCAAGAAGATGGCGAGATTTCCCGACCACCCGGTCTACCCCTACACCATAAAGATAATGGACTGCCGACATGACAACAATATTCTGGTGGAGAGGCTTTCGGGGGAAGATGTGGCTGTGGCGCATTATTTTTATGATTCGGTCACGCTGAAAGAAGGCACGGCGGTGCACCATATCGGCCAGGCCGGGTCTCTGCTCCCGCCCGCCTACCATTTTTCGCTGCACTACAACCATAACCTGGAGAAGTATCTGATAGACATGAGGTACAACGAAGGCGAGGACGCCCTGCTGCTGTTGCACGACATCAAGTCGCCGCTGTGGACGGTGGACCGGTCGACCCTGTTTGACTTCGAGGCGTACAATCTGTCCTCGCTGGCGGCCGATGCGTGGCATTATGGGGACGATGTCCAGCTGTTGTCGGTGGACAACCGTGTGTTAACGTCCAGTTTTTCGCTGGGAGGGAATTATAATCCCTGGTCGGAAGCGCTGCTGACCCAGCGGGACAAAACCCAGACGGGGTGCTACCAACCGGTGGAGTTCCATTACGACAACGTTACGCCCTATGTGGTTTTCTCCACCGGCGTTTTTGATGAAAACGTGATGGATTGTTATGTATTACTTGACAACCCCTTGCCTAATCCTGAGAGCAATGTGGTTAATGTTATCTGTGAACAAACAAGAGACAGCCATGAATAGAATAGCGAAGAATCTCATGCTGGCGGCGATGCTGGCGGGTTTTGCCGTCACGGCGGCGGCGCAGAGCCGCTACTACCACATAGTGGGAGACACGGTGCGGGGTCGCAGCCCCATCTACTATTACGACTGGTGGCCCAGAGTCGACACCGCTTTCCTCGAGGACGGCCCTGTCGTCTCCTATCCGGAGGACAGCCTGATTTTTCCGTATAGTCAAGGAGGGGGTTATATGAAGCATTATTCGAGCACGCCGCTGTCGATAGTGGGCATAGCATCGACGCTGTCGCTGTATGACATATATAACCCGGCCAACCCTTATGTGGGATGCGACACCACATTTGACACCACAATGTTCTACATACTTTACGACGCCACCCCTGCGGGGATAGTGGAGTTGGCAAGGGTGTGCTGGACCTGCGACCTCGACACCCACCCCACGAGGTACATGGTATTGCCTTGTGTGGGGTCGGAGGCATCAACCAGAGACCCCAAAATTTACTGTGAATCGGCTATTTCTAACAACATTGTTGTCCCGCTCAGGGAGTATTATTTCGACACCGCTATCAATGTCACAGATTCGTTCTATCTGGGGTGGAGGTCTGATTATAAAAATACGAGGTATTGGTCCGATAGTCAACATATTGCCTATATTGAATATCGTGCTACCCATATGTGGTACTTTACATGTTTGTCTTCGGACAATGCACCGGACTATATTTATTGCAGAACGAGGTTTCCTTGGATGACCTATATATACCCCAGCAGCGACGGGGGTTGGAGACATGGTAATCATAACGACTACGTGCTGGTGTTTCCGATAATCAAGGTGGACACGGTGGGTCTGCCCTACGACACGGCCTTTTTCAGCTGCCAGACGCCGAGGAGCCCCCAGGTGACAGTCAGGGACGGCATCAGGGTGAGGCTCAACTGGGTCGACAATAGGAACGATGGCTGGGAGGTGTCGCTCACGCCGCCGGGCGGTGACCCCGAGGCGGGGCGGATATTTGCCACAGCCAATACGTTTTTCGACTTTTACGGGTTGTCGGACGACTCTGTGTACAGTGCCTATGTGCGCGGACATTGCCGGAACGGGTGGGGGGAATGGAGTGAGGAGGTGCTGTTGACCGATACGACAGGTTCCGGCACCGAAGGCATAGCCGAGTTGCCATCGGGGGTGGGGTTCGAACTCTCACCCAATCCGGCTGGCGGCACCGTCACGGTGACCACGGAGGTGCAGCAGGGCACGGTGACGGTGATAGACATGCAGGGCCGGCAGGTGCTCTCGGCGCCTGTCGAGGGGACGTCGACGGTGCTTGACCTCAAGGGGCTTGTTGCGGGCACCTATCTTGTTCGTCTCGCCACCCCGCAGGGTACCGCCACAGGAAAGCTTGTGGTGGAATAGCCTATCCCCTTTTGTATGAATTGGTTTTATGGGGCTGTTCGACGACGGCTCCATTTCTTTTTTTGCTGCTTTTTCACTTTTTTAGGGTGTATATATTATATTTTTTGTATATTTGCAAGTTAAAACCTGTGTGAGATGCAGTTTAAAGATATTGTTGGACAGAGAGATATCATCAACCGCCTCACTGCCGTAATCGACAGTGGACGTGTGAGCCATGCCCAGATGCTGCTCGGCGAAGCTGCTTCGGGCATGCCGTTGGCATGGGCCTATCTGCAATATCTCTGCTGCGAGAACCGACAGCATTACGGCGACGGGGATTTGCATGCCGACTCGTGCGGCGAATGTCCCAGTTGCAAGAAGATAGCCGCGCTGATGCACCCCGACCTGCACTTTGTGTTCCCCACAGCCACAACTTCGCGCGTGAAGGAAAAGCCATGGAGCGGCGAGTTCCAGGGCGAGTTTCGCGACTTTATGCTACAGACCGAGGGACGCGGCAATATTGACGACTGGTATGAGGCTTTGGGCATCGAGAACAAACAGGGCCTTATCCGTGAGATGGATGCCGACGAGGTGGTCAAAACCTTGACCCTTAAGGCTTATGAAGGTGGATGGAGGATAATGGTGGTTTGGATGGCGGAGAAGATGAACGAGAGTTTCGCCAACAAACTGTTGAAGACCCTCGAGGAACCGCTGCCCGGGACACTGATAATGCTGGTGGCCGAAAGCGACGAGCGACTGTTGCCCACTATCAAAAGCAGGGTGCAAACAATAAGGTTGAAAGTGGAAAGTGGAAAGTTGAAGGATGGTGGGAATGCAGAGTTTGCCGAGATGTTGGTGGGGTGGCTGCGGATGCTCTTCAAGCTGAAGATGAAGGAACTGTCGGCACAGGTGGACAAGATGGCCTCCCTCAACCGCGAACAGTTGAAGCTCTTTCTGCAGTATGCCATGAAGGTGATGCGTGACTGTTTCCTCAATACAGCTGCAGGGAAGGAGTGCTCGCTGGGCTCGGGTGACGAGAAGTTTGACAGCCAGTTCCCCAAGATGATTACTGTCAACAATATAGAACTCATCAACACCGCCTTTGACGATGCTATCTTCGCTATCGAACGTAACGCCTACGCCAAGATTGCGATGATGGAGTTGTCGTTCAGAATGAGCAAGGCGCTGAAGAAGAGGTAAGCCTTTTATAGAATGTGATAATGCATTGGTGCGTTAACGTGTAAGTAATAATGAAAATGGAAGAAAAGAAAGAGAAAAAGAACAATATAAAACAGGAACATACACCTGTGCCGCCAGTCGACGAGAAGGTGCCCATTGCACCGGCGACTGTCGACGACGAGGACGATGTGGCTACTGCGGAGGATATTGCCAACTTTATGCGCGACCGCCGCAAGGCCCGAGAGGAGAAGAAGATAGTGGAGCGCGAGAATCCCGAGGTGGAGGAATACCACACCGAAGAGAGTCAGCTAGACCCCTATCTTGACCCCGACCCAGACATCCCATGGGTGAAGTACGAGGAGCCTGTGTTCCTGTCGCGAGGGTGCAACCACAAGCCTGTATGCTATAAGCCCATTTCATGCAGTGAGCACCAGAGCTGCTCCAAGGTTACCTCAACCAACTGGATGGCAGGTATTCGCCAGCCTACCGACCGCCCCTTCGACTGTGTGGAGGTACGGTTCAAGAATAACCACAAGGATTTCTACCGTCTGCCTGACGGGTTGGAGGTCACCGAGGGCGACATTGTTGCTGTCGAAGGGCAGCCCGGCCACGATGTGGGTATCGTCTGTCTCACGGGTGAACTTTGCCGGCTACAGATGCACAAGCATCGCATCAACCCCGAGTCGGAGAGTGTGAAGAAATTGTTCCGTCGCGCCAAGGAGGCCGATATTGACCGGTGGGCCGAAACCCTCAAAGAGGAGCGCGCTGCATTGCTACGCACCCGTCGGATTGTCGCTGACCTTGGCTTGGATATGAAGGTCAACGATGTGGAGTTCCAAGGCGACCACTCCAAGGCCATCTTCTACTATACTGCCGACGAGCGGGTTGATTTCCGTGTGCTCATCAAGGTTTTGGCAGAGGAATTTCATGTGCGCGTGGAAATGAAGCAGATTGGTGTGCGTCAGGAGGCTGGAAAGGTGGGTGGCTTAGGCACTTGCGGTCGTGAGCTGTGCTGTTCAACTTGGCTCACCTCGTTCAAGAGCGTCACCACCAGTGCCGCCAAGACACAACAGATTATGCCCAATCCCCAGAAGCTCGCTGGCCAGTGTGGCAAGCTGAAGTGTTGCCTCAACTTTGAGTATGAGGTCTATGCCGATGCCTTGAAGAAATTCCCGCCGGCAGGTCATGCCATCCGTTTCCAGAAGGGATTAGCGCTCTATAAAAAGACCGATGTATTCCGTGGCATCATGTGGTATGCATACGAGGGTGAGAATGAGCTTATCGCTGTCAAGGCCGAGAATGTGAAGAATATTATTGAGATGAACCGCCAGCAGCAGTATCCCGAGAAGCTCGAGGACTATCAAGTGGAACTAATGTCGACCTCGGCACTGGCGCAGGAGAGTACCAACGAGGAGGTAGAGCGTGAAATACAGCGTCTGACCGAAGGTGGCAATGGTGTTGTTGGAGAGGAGAAAAGAACGGAAAGCGGAGAACGAAGGGCTGAGAGCCGTGAAAAGAAAGAGGAAAACCGTGAGAAGCGCGGCCCTAAGGTAGACCGTGGCGAGCGGCGTGACCGCGACCGCAAGGCCCGAGAGGAACGGCACAACACCAAGAAAATCCGCGAGCAACACCAACAGAAAAGCGACGAGAAAGGCCATCGTGACAAGGGTGACCAGCCACGTCGCAGCGGCGACCGTGACAGGAGAGGTTAAATATGATGAGTAATGAGAAAGATTAGACTATATTTTTTAGTATTGGCGGCGGCGTTGATGACAGCGTGTGACGGAAATGTTTTTTATTCCGAGTACTCCGATGTCGATGCCGACGGCTGGCTCCCAACAGACAGCGTATGCTTTGATGTCGATGTGGAAGATACCTCTGTGGTGTTTGATTTCCTCGTCGAAGTGCGAAATAGCGTCAGCTACCCCTACAGCAACACCTTCCTCTTCATCGGCACGACTTTCCCCGATGGTAGCGTGGCACGTGATACTTTGGAGTGCCCACTGGCAGCCCCCACAGGCGAGTGGTATGGCAAGCGTTCTGGCCGATATGTGGACTCCCGCTACTATTTCCGTCGCAATGCCCGTTTCCCCATGTCTGGTAGTTACCGTTTCGCCATCACCAACGGAATGCGAGATAGTGCCATATGCGGCATGGAGCATATAGGTTTCAGGATAGAATATAGTCAAATGAATCAATAGCGTATGGTTAAGAGTAAGAGAAAAACGGGCGGTGAGAAGCCGCAATATGTCAAGATTCTCTGGTGGTCATTCGGAGGGTTTTGGGCTTTTGTCTTCCTCTTTTTTACCTTCCTGTCGCTGGGTTGGCTGGGGTTTATGCCTTCGTTCGAGGAATTGGAGAATCCGCGTAGCCTTCAGGCCTCGGAGGTTATCAGTGACGATGGCGAGGTGTTGGGATACATAGGCCTAGAAGCTCGTTCCAATGTTACCTATGACCAGATTTCGCCTAATCTTATCAATGCCCTTGTTGCCACCGAGGATGCCCGATTCTATAGTCACTCTGGTATTGATGCCCGCAGTCTGGGGCGTGTACTGTTCAAAACCGTTCTTGGCCGTCATGGCTCCTCGGGTGGTGGTAGTACCATAACCCAGCAGTTGGCCAAGAATCTTTTCCCCCGCGAGCATCACAGCAAGATTGGTACCGTGTTCTCGAAGTTCAAGGAGTGGGTGGTAGCCGTCAAGTTGGAGCATAACTATTCCAAGCAGGAGATTCTGGCTATGTATTTCAATACAGTCGATTTTGGCAGTAACTCCTTTGGTATCAAGACCGCATGTAAGACTTTCTTCGACAAGGTTCCCTCTGAACTCGATGTCGATGAAGCTGCTGTGCTTGTGGGGCTGCTCAAGGCCCCCACCACCTATAGCCCTGTGCTGCACCCTGAGAACGCTTTGGAACGCCGCAACGTGGTGTTGTCGCAGATGAATCGCTATGACTATCTTTCTGATGACAGCTTGGCATTCTACAAGGAAAAGCCTATTGATATGACGCATTACACTCCTCAAAGCCATAACGATGGATTGGCGACCTACTTGCGTGAGTACCTCCGTGGCTATATGAAGGACTGGTGCAAGCATCATCGCAAACCCGACGGAGAATACTACGATGTCCACAAGGATGGTCTAAAGATATACACCACTATAGATAGTCGTATGCAGCGCTATGCCGAACAGGCTGTAAGAGAGCACTTCAGCAAGGATATACAGCCTGCATTCGAGAAGGAACTCAAGGCTCGCAAGGGTAACCCCTTCTGTGACATCACCAAAGACCAGCAGGAGAAGTTCCTCGTCCAGGCCATGAAGAACAGCGACCGCTATCGCAACATGAAGGCTGATGGATTTAGTCAAAAGGAAATTCGTGAAGCTTTCAATGAGAAAGTGAGGATGCGCGTATTCTCATGGCATGGCCTCAAGGATACTGTAATGTCTCCATGGGACTCACTTATTTATTGTAAAAAGTTCCTCAATGCCGGCTTGATGTCGGTGGAACCTGGCACGGGCTATGTCCGCGCCTATGTGGGTGGCATCAATTATCGTTTCTTCAAATACGACAATGTACAGAGTCATCGCCAGGTGGGCTCTACGTTCAAGCCGTTTGTTTATACTATGGCGTTGCAAGACCTCGGCATGTATCCCTGTACCGAGGTGCCTAATTCGGAGGTCTGTTTCGAAGTATGGAATGCCCCCGACTGGTGTCCCAAGAATTCGTCTCACGAACGTGAGGGAGAAATGGTGACCCTTAAATGGGCTTTGGCACACTCTATTAACTGGGTATCAGCCTATCTGATGAAGCAAGGTTCACCCGAGCAGGTTATCGATATTGCTCGCAAGATGGGTGTGACCAGTCCCATTGACGCTGTGCCCGCCATCGCTGTCGGTACTCCTGAAATTACTGTCTATGAGATGGCAGGAGCTATGGCTACTTTTGCCAACAAGGGCGAGTATGTGGAACCTATCTTTATTACCCGTATCGAGGACAGCAAAGGCATGGTACTTGAGCGTTTTTCCGCCCGTCGTTCCGAGGCGCTCAGTGAGACTACGGCCTATATGATGATAGAGTTGATGAAGGGTGTGGTGCAGAGTGGTACTGGCGTGAGGCTAAACTATAAGTACCACCTCAATAATTACTCCACTTCCATCGCAGGCAAGACTGGTACTACACAAAATAATTCCGACTGTTGGTTTGTTGGAATTACGCCCCGATTAGCTACGGCGGTATGGACAGGCGGTGAACTCCGTTCCATACACTTCCGTAACATGACTTACGGTCAAGGCGCCGCTATGGCATTGCCCATCTTTGGTCTCTATATGGAGAAAATCTATAAAGATCCCAATATTAAGTTCTATCGAGGCGACTTTGAGCGCCCCAGTGTTCCTATTGAGATGGATTGTTCTAATTTCCAGCAGGAAATTGAAAAAGAGGACTTCGAGTGGGACTTTTAAAGTGAAAAGCGGAAAGTGGAAAGTGGAAAGATAAATCTTTTGGGTCAGACTTTGGTGCAGTTGCAGGAACTTTGCGTTGCTGAGGGCTTTCCTCGTTTTACAGCCAAGCAGCTCTGCGACTGGCTCTATAAGAAGCGTGTCGACAGTATCGATGCCATGACCAATCTTTCGAAAGTTCAGCGTGCCCGACTGGCTGAGATGGCTTACATCGGTCGTGAACACCCTGTTAATTGTCAGGTGTCTAAAGACGGGACGAAAAAGTATCTGTTTCCGGTGCTCGGTGAACATTTTGTTGAAGCCGTTTTCATTCCCGAAGAGGATCGTGCAACCCTCTGTGTCTCTTGTCAAGTGGGCTGCAAAATGGGATGTCGCTTTTGCGTCACCGGGCAGCAGGGGTTTCACGGCAATCTTTCTGCTGGCGATATCCTTAACCAACTCTTCTCTATTCCTGAGTTCGAGCAGTTGACTAACATCGTTTTCATGGGCATGGGGGAGCCAATGGACAATATTGATGCTGTGCTTGCCGCCACGCAGGTACTCACTGCCGACTGGGGTTTGGGATGGAGCCCCAGACGTATCACTGTCAGTACCGTGGGTGTTATCCCGGGAATGAAACATTTCCTTGACGATAGCCAATGCCATCTAGCGGTGAGTCTCCACAACCCTGTGGCACAGGAGCGTTTACAGATGATGCCCATACAGAAAGCTTTCCCGCTCAACGAGGTACTTGCCCTGCTTAGAAAATATGACTGGAGTGGTCAGCGCCGTCTTTCGTTTGAGTATACAATGTTCCGTGGCGAGAATGACGACCAAACCCATGCACAAAAACTTATAGATGCTTTGAGGGGTCTCGACTGTAGGGTGAACCTGATTCGCTTTCACGAGTCGCCCGAGGCACCTTTTAAAACCTCATTGCCATCGGTTATCGCCGACTTTCAGAATTACTTGAATCGTCATGGTGTTATTTGCACTCTCCGTGCTTCGCGCGGACAGGACATTGACGCCGCCTGTGGCCTCCTTGCTGGCAAAAAATAATCACCAGCCATCCTATGCTTATGCCGAGAAAGTTGGACACCATATCGTTGATGTCGAAGCCTCGATAAGGGAGGAGCCATTGTATGCTCTCGGCGAGTAAACCTATAGCGACAGTCGTCGCCAATACCGCCCATTTCTTCCCTTTAACCGTAAATAAGTCTATCAAGAACAATGAGCACGGTATGAACACCGATGCGTGCAAGAGGTGGTCCATACGGAGGCCTAGGATAAAATTGTTCAGTGAAATACCTACACCATTGAGCGGCGCCCACATTAGGAACGCCAGCCCTAAGAAATACCATGGTCTCAGTTGTCTCCGTCCCTTTTGTCCTAGCCAGCGATGGGCAAGGTTGAGCATCTTCTTTCGCCGCAGCGCATGACGGCTAATGCGCTGCCACGCGGTTCCAGAGGTCTCTAGTCGCACTCCGTCAGGGCGTTCTACCGCAACAAGACGTGCCAGCAGTCCTTCACGTCCCACTTCCTCGGTAGTGTAGTTGTTATCGCCCTGCATGATATAGTGGTCGCCCTCGCGGCGAATCAATCGGTGGGCTACATGGCATCCGTTCACACGGAACAGAAGCACGTCGCCAATGGCAGGTTCACCCGTGAGGGGCTCCAGCACGATAAAGTCCTCATCGTGCAGCGTGGGGAGCATACTGGTGCCTTGCAGCGCTATTTTCACCTGCTGACCCTCTTGTAGTTGCTCCTCGACGAGGGCAAAAAATGCAGCGTTGTTTATCCTCATAGGTTCCCGAGTATTGTATTGTGGCTTATTTGTGCTGCCTCGGCATTGGGTAAACAACCCATGCGGTAGACCGGCACCTGTTTGATGACGGAGGAAAGAAAGGATACAATAGAGTCCATAAAATACTCGTCATGGGCCAGGGCCGGGGGACACGAGGGATGCAATGCACCAAAAGACTCGAGGACTTTCAGGCGACGGATGCTGTTGGTGGGACGCTGTTCGAGGCGCAGAAGTCCAGCCACAGGGTAGCACTCTGGCAGGAAACAGTCGGTCTTGCCACTCCAAGGCGACCCGTAGACACGTACTCCGTTGTCTGTGAGGGCCAGGATAGGACTGTCATCGTTGAGCAGATGGCAGTTGGGTATGTTATCGAGCCAGAGGCGCGTGTGGGTACTTTTGCCGGTACCGCTTTCTCCCAGGCACATCACTGCTTGGCCATTGCAAACCACTACCGAAGAATGGATTGGTACGGCACCAAGACAGGCCCCAGCCATAGCGTAGGCTGTCCACAGCACGAAGCGAAGCATTGCGGGCTCGGTCACAGTGCTAACCTCCACACATCGTGGCAAACAAGGATTGTGGCGCAGCAGGACGCCTTCGCCGAAGAAATAATGGTAGACACCATCGGCATCGATACCGAAAAGACAGCGGCGCCCGTCGACCATGTCGAACTCGTGCAATATGCGTAACGGTGGCAGAGTCAATTCGCGGTCGAGGTCCACTCTGAAGTCACTCCCTTCTTTCCATTTTCCATTTTCCACCTCAAAAACAGTCATGCCGGGAATTGTCATGGCGAGGCGCAGGGTGTTGCCTCCAGAGAGTGTAATGCCCAGGGGCCCTATCTTCAGCGTTGCTTCGGCCATCAGACAAGTAGCCCGTTTTGTTTCATCTCCATTATCCAAGTCTCGGCATCGCGACGTGCATTGGTCTCGTCGACACTGTACTCGTTGGTGAGTACTCTCACCGCATCGTCGAGGGTGAACTCTTTGCCACGCAATGTATTGTAGAGCAACAAGGCACTCTCGTTCAGCGCTACCACCTTGGTCATGTCGGTTTTTTCACCGTCAGGCATAATGACAATGTGCTCGTCTGCCACGCTGCGAATCTTCATTTTTTCGTTGATTCTCATTTCAATATGTCTAAAATAGCCATAAAATCATTTATTAGCCAGTCGGCTCCAGCCTCGCGTAGTTGGGTTGCACTTTGGTTTCCGTAGGTTACTCCGCAGGTGAGGCATCCTGCCGCTCGTCCCATTAGAATGTCGTAAGAAGCATCGCCCACCATCAATGCTTCTTCGGGGAGACTTCCGGTGAGTTCCAGCACTTTTATTGCGGGGTCGGGGAACGGTTTTCCTCGACGCACATCGTCGGCACTCACTACTGCGGCCATCAGTTCCTCCAGTCCAAATTGCCGAACAAAAGCCTCGAGCGTTGCCCGTGCACGGCTACTGCACACCGCCAGTCGAAATCCTCTGCGATACAGTTCATGCAGCGTTTCCTCTACATGGGGGAAGAGTGTCACCGTCCCGGGATGGTTGTACTTGTCAAACAGCCGCCGGTAGACCTCGCAGCAGCGTTCGGCCAATGGGTCATCGACCCTCGTCAGTTGCACGAAGCACTCCTTCAGCGGTAGCCCGATGATGGAGGCACACTCGGCATCAGTGCGTGCCGGCAGTCCCAGTTCCGCTATTGTGCCCTGTAGCGAGCGGATAATTAGCGGCTGTGTGTCGGCCAGTGTACCGTCGAAATCAAGTATGACCAGTGACGTCATCTCGGTGTCAAACCCCTAGTTCATCCCTACCAACCACCTACCATCTCCTTACCAACTCCTACCATAGTGGGGGATGATAGGTTGTTTGTGGGGTGAAAATTGGGCAATTTAACGTTTGTTAATAAAGTTTGAAGCTAAAGTTTCTCCAGGGCGGCACGGACACTCTTGGCCACGGCATTAGAGGTGAATGTGGCGCCACTGACAGCGTCTACCTCTTTCTTAAGGGCCTTTTTTACGGTCATACCATTCCAGTTCTTGTAGAAACCTGCCTCTTCGACGCGCTGGGCGAACTTGGGAGTCTCAGTGTTCTGTAGCAGATAGACTCCTACGATGATCTCCTTGGGACTGAGGGCTATGAGGACGGGGGTCTCTCCGTTGTAGCCTTTGATGCCGTCGCTGGCGGGTTTGGAGTAAACGGCATAGCCCAAGAGTTTCTTGTTTGTGTCGTATACTTTGGTCCATTTGTCAGTTTTTTTGACACTCTTCACTTCAGGGAAGGCTTTTACTATTGCCATGTCGATACCATCGTTTGGGGACTGATGGCTTTGACAACTAGACTGTTGCTGTTGGTTCTGTTTGTGATGCGGGCAGTTGCCGCAGTTTCCGTGTCCGTGTTGTGCGGAAGCCAAGCCTCCGGTTAGGAAGGCGATGATTGTCAATGCGATGATTTTCTTCATATTGTTTAATGTTTAGTATTCGATGATGAGGGTTCCGCTGACGGCCCAGTGGCTGAACATGCCCTCGACGGGCTTGCCCTGCGGGATGGCGACGGTGAGGGTGTGCTCCTTGCCGTCGGCCCAGGGGGTGAGGTCAAAATAGACGGGCTGCGTGGCGGTGCCGGGGCACCAGCCACTGCGCGAGAAGTCGCTGCTGGAGAGGCCGTTCCAGAAGTTGCCGCTCACGGGATTAAGGTCGCGATAGCAGCCGCAGTCCTGCCGCCAAGGGGTGTGAGTGAAGGCGGGCTTGCCGTCGATAAGGATGGTGTTCTGCTTGGGCACGAACTCGTCGCCCTCCCCCCAGCCGCCGTGGCCGGTGCTGATATAGCGCAGTCGTGCCGACTTAATGACGTCGAAGTTCAGCGTGTCAATTATCTTAAACTTCACCGTCAGTGAGTCGGTGCCGAACAGCTTGCCATAGTTCTGCCCTGCCATTTCGAGCACGTTGCAGGTGTTGAAGAGAGGTTCTATCAACCCTGACCATTCTGCGCTGTCGTCCAACTCCGTGTAGTCGTTTGGGTACGACTTGATATCCACTGTCAGCAGGTGCCCGCCACCATCGTAGTTACCTATCCATGCACCGATGATGACATCGCCACCTCCGTGATACAGGTCGGTAATCTCCTGTCGGTAGTAGGCCTCGTCGCGCCAGTCGATGCCGAAGCCTTTCATACGCTCGTTGAACTTGCCTACGCCAAAGGGGGTGAAGAAGCGCACCAACTCCAGAGGTACAGAATAGCCAGTCTGGGAAATCATGCCCTGATAGCGCTGGCCATCACGACCGACGAAGGTGGGCAACGAATCGGGGTGCTGGTTGATGCCATCGAAGAAGTTGTGCGGCACCCAACCATGGGGATGCAACACGAAGATGCTGCCTGTGCGGTCGTAGGCGTCGCCGTTGCTCTGCTGGTGTACCTCGATGAAGTGCTGATAGTGGCTGGTGCACCACGGCAGGACAACCCTCTTCAATATCAATGTGCCGCCAGCATAGTGGAGCACAGTGTCAAATGGGATGTAATTTGTCCAAGGTTTCTTTTTATTGTCACAGTCCACATGTGAGTTCTCCTTTCCCCAACATATCTGTTCGTGGTCGAAGATGCGGGTGGTGACGACGAGGCGCTCTTTCATGATACGGTCGAGCTCGCGAGGCGACACGCGTCTGCAAGGCCACACATTTGAAGTTTGGTAGGTGGTGTGGTTCACTTTTTCCGCCTTCACCAAATTCAGACGCAATTGTCCGTTGCGGGTATAGCTTCGCAGCACTCCTTTGTTCAGCCCGTAGTGGGGCATAGGATTGACATTGACGGGAGCCTGCTCGTCCATCTCGAACTCCAAGCGGTTGCTGTTGATATGGCAGGTGTGTTTCACCCACCCCTGCCCCTCCCGAGAGGGGACGGATTGCCACTCGATGTCGCTACGCGAGAAGGGGGTGCGGTAATAGTATGCACTGTCGTCGTAATAGGCAGAGACGGTGATGCTGTCAGCGGCATAGTCGACCGAGGTCACTGTCTGGCAGTAGCCCGGTATCAACGTGCCCTCGGGCTTCGGCGTCAGGATGACGATGGAGCCGTCGGGGTTGCGCTCGACAGTAATAATGGTGGTGTCGGTCTTCTCACCATACTCGAACTGCCAGTAAGTGAAGCGGTCGGCATTTTGGGGAATCTTCACCTGCTGCGCCAAAGCCGCTAAGGGCAGCAGTAGCAGCGAGGCTATCAAAATATGGTGTCGCATACAGGACTATTTGACTGTCACTTTGGTGTCTTTCGGCGAGGCTGCGGTCTCTTGGTCTTTTTGATAGTCAGGACTATATTTCCCTCGAGGAATATCTTGGAAGATATAGGCATTGCACTTGCGTGCCGCCACGATGTGGTCGGTGGTGGCGGTAGCAATGGCCGTGGCTGCCACGTCGAGAATCGAACCTAAAAGACTCTTGTTATTATTGTTTTCATCTCTATGGTCCAAGTCAAGGTAGAGGTCGCAGGTACGCTCAAAGAGAATCTCGTTGGTGGTAGTCGATTTGATGATGTAGTGTATTTTGGTGGCGATACCGAAGCCTTGTTTGCTCCATGTATCGATGATCGAGAACACTACGGCATCAGCTCCGAAAACACGTCCAAAAATGGCAGCATCCTTGTCGATAAACAGTTCGGCATCGTAGGCGCTCTCGGACTTTAACAAATCCATCGCAAGATGCGGAGAGATTACATAGTAGCCTGCCTCGACAAGAGGATAACTGATTGATGTATAAAGTAGTTCTTTGGCCTCAACGTTGGTGGTGTTATTGATGGGCGGCATCACTACTAGGGTGACGGGATGCTCTTCGTAGATTTTGGGGTATTGTGACTGGCGCGTGTAAGTGGCTGCGCAAGAGGTGAGTAAAACGAGAAGTGAGAAATGGGAAATGAGAAGGGCTATTTTATTGTATTTTGTTTTTCGTTTTTGGATTCTCATTGGTCACCTCCTTTCACCCTTTTTAACAGGGGTCCAATAAACTTGGCCGATTCAGGATAGAGTTCAATTTCCTTTTGCAGCATCTCCTGACCGCGTTCGGAGAAGAGTGCGCCAAAGTCTGACGAGGCAAACTTTCTGCGTTGGCTGGCAGAGGCATATTGCATGAAATATTCTGCCGTAGAGGGTTGCAGGAGCAGGTAACCGTATTCGGCATAGATGCCTGGTGGAACCACTTTACGTGAGCCGCCGGGGTGGGTCACCATGTCTTCGTAGAGGCACACCAAGGCACAGACACTTTGGGGACTTTGCTCGTCATAGTTATGATAGGCCAGTTCCTCATATTTTGTGGGCGTAGAGGATGAACCCCAGTAATATAGCCTGGACTCACATGCTGTAAGCAATAGTGCCAGTAGCAGTGGAAGGACTAATCGTCTCATAACTTGACCATTTTGGTTTCAGTTGCCGAGATAAAAAGCTTCTTGGAATAGATTTTTTGCCCGTTTTCAATCACCGTGACTGTGTGCTGGCCCGGGGTGACGGTAATCATGCCCTTGGTGGTTGCCTTGATGTCACGGTGTTTCTGCCATTCCTTTTCCTTGACAGTCTGTGTCTGATAAGTGGTGCCATCTATATCAACTGTGATGGCTCTCTCTGAAGTGGAGACAAACCAAACATAGCCTTCGTCGGCCATACCGCTTGAGACAGACTGGCTACCTACGCTGCAAGCGGTAAGAATCAGTGTTCCAATGATACTGAACAGTGCAATAATCTTTTTCATGTTTTATTCCTCCATAATATAGTAATCTTCCAACTTGCTGGTCTCAAGCTCCTTGCCGTCATAAGTGCAGAAGGATATCTCGGTTTCGGGGGTGTCTCCCATGGTGGAAACGACAGTCAGAATACCTAATTCGGTACCGGGAAGTTCTATCTTCATGCCGGTTTGGGGATTCTTGACAATTTTGCCTCTCTTCATCAGCTTGAACTTTGCGCCTTCGGTGATGCCCTGTGTCTTGCCTCCGGAGATGATGTATGTGCCGTCTTCGGCCGAAAGCACATAGCCGCGCCAAGGATTGTCCATGCATTTGTTGATGATATTCTCCACCAGTTGCGACAGTGCTGCCGAGATGGCCTTGTCGCTCAGCGTGGCGTCATAGCCGGCAGTGCCACCGACACCGAGGGTGGTTTTCGAAGTGGTCTCGGCAAAGCCTGAAGCTTCGTCGGAATAGATAATCAATCCCGAGGACACTTCGACCAGGCGAATGCTTACGCCGGCCTCGACGGTTTGGGTCTTGGTCTTGGAGATGATTTTCTGGTCGCCTTCCACCTTGCGGCCAAACTTGGTGATGGAGCCGAGAATGATGTAGTCGGCACCAATCTTCTGCATGTTTTCGCCTGCTTCAGCCATAAGTTTTTCAAGGTCTTCGCGCTCCAGAAGGATGAATTTGCCACTGGCGGCAAGTTTGGCAGAAAGGATGTCGAGAGCCTGCTTGCGCATGGGGTCGTTCTCGCGGTCGTAGAAGAGGCCTTTTCCATATTGAGTTTCGTTGGTGAAACGACCAATGGCCACTTTCCTTTTCAGGGTCTTTTCGGACGATTGGCTGAACACTGGTATGGCCAGCATCAGGAATGCCATCATGTACAGGATTTTCTTTGTCATAATTGTATGTTTTAAGGGTTTTTTTAATTGCAAAGATACGAAAAAAATCAGAATCCCATGCCAAACATGTGCCAGTAGTCGGCTTCGAGGTCACTCCAGGCAGCTGTGGTGTTCTCGTATATTTGTTTGGTGTAGGCGTTAAGCTGCTTGGAAGCTTTCTTGGGGTTGATTCTGATGCTCTCCTCCAGGTTTTTGAGGCCGCTGAAGGCTGTGCCCTCCTGCTGTAGTACGGCAGTCATATGTTGCTTTTTGGTGCGTTGCCATGCTACGGTGGCCAGCTTGTTGGCGCGACGGTATTGCCATAACCATGCCCCCGGGTCGTAATACTTCTGACCGCAACGGCTGAAGGCGGCAGGTAACTCGGTGGTACCGCAGAAAATGGGGATACGGGGCGACTGTCCTGGGTTGTCAACGGCCATCCAGCAGATGCCGCCCACCTCGTCGGGTAGCCAGTCGCGCAGCTGTGTCACAAACGAATAGCTGCACCATGCCACACTGACAGTGCGTCTGAAGTCGATGGTGCCAGAGGCTATCATATTGAGGGTTTGCTGCATGGTACCCGTGAGCCATGGGTTGGCCACTGGGCTGGTGACAGTGTCTTGGTAGGTGCTTCCGTCGTCGCGTTTGCGGTTTACCACAACCTTGAGGTTCTTCGTCATGTCAAAGTCGGTACCCTCGTAGGTGGAGCGCAGTAGACGCATCACGTCGGTAACATCCACGGGACTGTCGGGTTTCACCGAGAAAGGCAATTCGGGCATGTCGTAGGTGAACCCCTGTGAGGGGGCAAGGGCGTTGAAGATGAACCACTCGCGCTCACGGAAATTACGGCCGTTGGCCCACGAGGTGTTGTAGGCTTTCCAAAAGCAGAACTCTCCCTCACCGTCCCAGAGGTAAAACTTCCGGGCCACCTCCTCCACATTGTCGGAGCACATGAAATAGTCAGGGTTGTCTCTTTGCAGACGGCCTATGCGGGGGATGTTGCAACTCACGGCAATGTGGTCGTCGGGTACGCGCTGTGCCACCCACACGCCTCCAATCTCGGTGCGGCCGCAGCCGACAATCTCCATCTGCCAAACCTCCTTTTTGTCGGCAATGGTGATGCACTCGCCACCGTCGGCATAACCGTATTTGGCTACCAGCTTGCCGATGAGTTGAATGGCTTGGCGTGCAGTGGTGCAGCGCTGTAAGGCGATGCGCTCCAACTCCTCGATAAGGAACATGGCGTCAGGGTTTTCCAGCGTGTCGGGACCACTGAATGTGCTCTCGCCAATAGCCAGTTGCTTCTCGTTGAGGCATGGGTAGGCGGTATTGAGGTAGGCATAGGTATGTTCCGCCTCGGCTAGGGTGCCCGCCAGGCGTATGCCGGTGGTGTCGTTGGGTGAGACGGTGTGTAGTGTGCCTTTGAGCACCTCATGCTTGGCACCTTTCTTATAGTTGGAAGCTGGCTCGATAGTCATCCACGTGCGGTAGCGTCCATCGCAGGTGTGCGACGTGATGATGCTCCCGTCGGTCGAAGCCCTTTTGCCTACCATAATCGAGGTGCAGCTCTCTTTGGTGTTTACTTGTGCCACCGCCATTACTGGAAGTGCCAACACTAAAAGTATCAGTATTTTTCTCATCGTGGAATATGTTTCAAATTGTGATGCAAAGATACGAAAAAATTGTGACACATCTCTATTATATTTTCCTAAAAAGTTCTTTTTCCAACCAAAGACGTTGGAGATGACCTGTTGAGGTGTTTTTTGGTTTTTTAAGATTTTGGAATTATTGGAGAGACAATTTTTTGCAAGTTTTCCCGTTTTGGGGGTACTAAAAAATATTGAACACAAATTAATATTTATAATGATGAAACATCTTAACACATTGATGACCACCCTGCTGTTGATAATGGCTTCGATGGTGGGACAGGCCGCTGAAGTGACTCCGCAGACGGCCGAGCAGGTCGCTCGCAATTTCTGGAATCTCCACCACGACAAGGATGTGGCGGCACTGACTACTCCCATGCAACGTCTTGACGTGCGCTGGGATGCATTCTATATCTTCGCGCCGAGTTCTGGCAAGGGCTTTGTGATTGTGGCTGCCGACGACTGTGTGCGTCCTGTGCTGGCCTACTCGTTCCACAATGCCGCCATGCGCGATGATGTGGGACGCGATATGGCTTGGTGGCTCGACGGCTGGCAGCAGCAGGTCGACGACCTCCGCGCCGCAGACCTCAAGGCTGAGGCCGAGGTGATTGGGCAGTGGCAGCAGTTGCTGACAGCTACTGGCAGCACCCCCGTTCCGTTGACGGCAGTTTCACCCATGGTAACCACCCAATGGGACCAAGAGGCACCTTACAATGACAGCTGCCCCAGCCGTAGTGTTTGGGGAAACACCGTGCAAGCTGTCACTGGTTGCGTGGCCACGGCCATGGCCCAGGTGATGAAATACTGGAACTATCCCGAGCATGGCACAGGCACACATAGCTACTATTCGCCATCTATCTCTGGTTACGGTCAGGGCTTCGGCGACCAGACGGCCAACTTCGGCGCTACAACCTATGATTGGGAGCATATGACCAATACCTATTCGTCTGTCTCCTCCAATGTTGAAAAGGCTGCGGTGGCCACCCTGATGTACCATTGTGGTGTGGCATGCGACATGACTTATGGCTCTGCCTATGAAGGTGGCAGTGGTGCAATGATTCATAACATACCCTATATGTGTGTTGGCCATTCCCTGAACGGTATGGTGAAATACTTCGGCTATTCTTCTGAAGCCACAGGCATGGATCGCATCAAATACGACGACAACGCTTGGACAGCCATGGTGCGCGCTGAAATCGACGCTGCCCGCCCCATCCTCTACGCCGGTGGCGATGAGACTTCGGGCGGACACTGCTTCGTTTGTGACGGCTACGATAACCAGAACCGCTTCCACTTCAACTGGGGTTGGAGTGGCGACGGTGACGGCTACTACACCCTCGACCATCTGGCTCCCGGCTCTGGTGGTGCGGGCGGCGGTACCGGCACCTACGACTTCACCAACCTGCAGCAGATGCTGGTGGGCCTTCAACCCCACACCGGCGATGACTCGCTCTGTGTCATCCGCCAATTCCCTTACACCGAGGACTTCGAGGTTGCTCCCACCTGCTGGGAATCCACCACTTCCAATGACAGCTACAGCTACTCATGGATGCTTAGCGACGCCTCAGGTGTTGATGGTATCTATTCGGCCTGTGTAAGCGCTTGCTACTATGGTAGCTGCAACGACCACTTGTTCTCGCCCGCCATCGTTACCCCTGGCGACTACAAGCTCACCTGGCAGGCCCGTGCTGTAAAGTCATCAAAACCAGATACCTACACCCTAAACGTCGATACTGTGAGTTTTTCCGAGACCCTGTCGAGCACCGTGTGGGCACCGCGCGAGGTGTTCTTCTCTGTCGCCGAGGGTGATACCGTACGCCTTGACTTCGGCCACACCAGTACTACCAGTTCTGGCGGTGTGCTGATTGACAACATCGTTATAGAGACCGTGGGCACCCCCGATCCTGACCCCAATCCCTCGGGTATCGACGTTGTCGAATCCTTGAATGTGAACATCTATCCCAATCCCACCAAAGGTATGGTGTATATTAGCATGGACGCTGAATTGCAGCGTGTTGAGGTGTATGAGATGACCGGCCGTCAGGTGCTTGCCACTAGGAGCCACGAGGTGGACTTTACCATCCTGCCCGCTGGTGTCTACCTCCTACGCTGCATCTCTGCCGATGGTATGAATATACAGCGTGTGGTGAAGAAATAACGTGTGGATAGACAAAGATAATTAAGCACCGCAAACCTGCGGTGCTTTTTTTGTACCTCCTGGGGGAATCGAACCCTCATCTAAGGTTTAGGAAACCTCTATTCTATCCGTTGAACTAAGGAGGCCTAACGCAATTAAAGCTTGCGTTTTATCTCAATGACTTCGTAGGCTTCGACGATGTCGCCGACCTTGATGTCGTTGTAGTTCTCGATGTTCAGGCCGCAGTCCTGACCGCTGACCACCTCCTTGACGTCGTCCTTGAAGCGCTTGAGCGAGGCCAGTTTGCCGGTGTAGACCACGATGCCGTCGCGGATGATGCGGATGTTGCTCTGGCGGTTGATTTTGCCGTCAAGGCACATACAGCCAGCGATGGTACCCACCTTGCTGATCTTGAAAGTCTCGCGAATCTCAAGGTTGGCTACAATCTTCTCCTGGGTCTCGGGGGCGAGCATACCCTCGATGGCGTCCTTGAGCTCGTTGATGGCGTCGTAGATGATGCTGTAGAGGCGGATGTCGATGTGCTCGGTCTCGGCCATCTTGCGGGCGCCCACAGAGGGACGCACCTGGAAGCCGATGATGATGGCGTCTGAAGCCATGGCCAGCGTGACGTCGTTCTCCGAAATCTGGCCCACGCCTTTGTGGATGACGTTGACCTGCACCTCGTCGGTACCGAGCTTGATGAGCGAGTCGCTGAGGGCCTCCACGGAGCCGTCCACGTCGCCCTTGACGATGATGTTGAGCTCCTTGAAGTTGCCGAGGGCGCGGCGGCGGCCAATCTCCTCGAGGGTGAGGTGGGTCTGTGTGCGGATGCCCTGTTCGCGTTGCAGCTGGGTACGCTTGGCGGCGATGTCCTTGGCTTCTTTCTCGTTCTCCATGACGTTGAAGGTGTCGCCCGCCTGGCATGCACCGGTGAGGCCGAGGAGCAGCACAGGCTGCGAGGGGCCGGCAGACATCACCTCTTGGTTACGCTCGTTGTACATGGCGCGGACGCGTCCGGCCACAGCACCGGCCACGATGGGGTCGCCCTTGCGGATGGTGCCTTCCTGCACCAGCAGTTTGGCCACATAGCCGCGGCCCTTGTCGAGCGAGCTCTCGATGACCACACCCTTGGCGCGCTTGTTGGGGTTGCCCTTGAGCTCCATGATGTCGGCCTGGAGGATAACCTTCTCGAGCAGTTCCTCGACGCCGATACCCTTCTTGGCGCTGATGTCCTGGCTCTGGTATTTGCCGCCCCATTCCTCGACGAGGAGGTTCATGTTGGCCAGCTCGGTCTTGATGCGGTCGGGGTCGGCACCGGGTTTGTCAATCTTGTTGATGGCGAAGACGATAGGCACACCGGCCGACTGGGCGTGGTTGATAGCCTCGATGGTCTGCGGCATTATCTTGTCGTCGGCGGCGATGACGATGATGGCGATATCCGTCATCTTGGCACCGCGGGCACGCATAGCGGTGAAGGCCTCGTGACCGGGGGTGTCGAGGAAGGTGATCTTGCGGCCGTCGGCGGTCTGCACCTCGTAGGCACCGATGTGCTGGGTGATGCCGCCCGCCTCGCCGGCGATGACGTTGGTCTTGCGGATATAGTCGAGCAGCGACGTCTTGCCGTGGTCCACGTGACCCATCACGGTGATGATGGGGTTGCGCGGCACCAGGTCCTCGGGCTTGTCCTCTTCCTCAATCTTATGGATGGTGTTCACCACATCCTCATCGGCGAAGTTCACCTCGAAACCAAACTCGTCGGTGATGAGCTTGATGGTCTCGGCGTCGAGGCGTTGGTTGATACTCACGAAGATGCCCACGCTCATGCAGGTGGCGATAATCTTGGTCACCGGCACGTTCATCATGGTTGCCAACTCGTTGGCGGTGACAAACTCGGTCACCTGCAGCACCTTCTGGTTCTCCATCTCGTGCAGCATCTCCTCCTCCATCTGGGCGTGCACCTTCTGGCGCTTCTCGCGGTTGTGCTTGGAGGTCTTGCTCTTGCCCAGGGGCGAGAGGCGGGCGAGGGTGTCGCGAATCTGCTTCTCGATTTCGTTGTCGTCGATCTCGACGGGCTTCTTCTCCTCTTTCTTTTTCTTCTTCTTGCCACCGGCGGCCTGTTGCTGCTGGGCGGCGTTCTTCTGGCTCTCCTTCTTGGCCTTCTCCTTGCTCTCTTTCTTGGCCACCTCGGCGCCTATCTTCTTCACCTCTTGGGCGCTGACGGCCTCCTTCTTGGTGTGCTTGCGCTTGCGCTTGCTGCCGGGGGTGTCGGCACCGTCTTTGGTGAACTGGCTGAGGTCAATCTTGTCAAGCACCTTGGGTCCCTCGAGCTTCTGATATTGGGTCTCGATGAACTCGGGCTCAGGTTTGGCGGGAGCGGGAGCCGGCAGGGGTTCAGGCTCGGGCGCAGGTTCTGGCTCTGCCGTCTTGTCCGGGGCCGAAGTCACAGCCTTGGCGGCCTTGGGCTCCTTGGACTTCTCCTCTTTCGCAAGCTTCTCGGCCTTCTCGGGCTTTTCAGCCTTCTTTTTCTTCTTCTTGTCGGGACGCATGCGCTGGTTGAGGGCGCTGAGGTCCACGGTGCCCACCACCTTGAAGGGGCTGTTGGGGTCCTGTGTGGGGGCGGGGGCTTCTTCCTCGACCGGAGTGTCGGCGGGCTCTTCTATGGGCTGGGGGCCTTTGACGGGCTCTGCCTCCGNNGTGGTGGGCTCGACGGGGGTGTAGTTCTTGATAATCATCACCTCGTCGACCTCCGGCTCGGGGGTCTCCTTGGTGGCTTCCACCACGCGGTTGCCGCCGCTCACCACGAGCTCGATTTTGTCGGCTTCCTCCTTCACCTTGCGCTCTCCCTGGAAAGCCGTGGCCAGCAGTTCATACTGCTCTTCGCTAATCTTAGTGTTGGGGTTGGCATCCACCTGATGCCCCTTCTTGGCAAGGTACTCCACGAGGGTCTGGATACCCACGTTGAGGTCCTTGGCTACCTTTGTCAGTCTGAAACTTGCCATAGTATCGAGTCCTCCTTCTTTGCTATTCTTTAATAATGTCGTTAAGGTCTTTAAAGTCTTTAGGGTCTTTAAGGTCCTTTCTTATTCAAACTCCGATTGCAGCACCTTGATGACGTGGTCGATGGTCTCTTCTTCGAGGTCGGTGCGGGTGATGAGCTCCTGCTTGGGCAGTGCCAGCACGCTCTTGGCGGTGTCGCAGCCTATCTTGATGAGCTCGTCGATAATCCACTGGTCTATCTCGTCGTTGAACTCCACCAGTGCCACATCGTCATAGTCCTCGTCGGTGTCGCGGTAGACCTCAATCTCGTAGCCCACGAGCTTGGAGGCCAGCTTGATGTTGTAGCCGCCCTTGCCGATGGCCAGGCTCACCTGGTCGGGCTGCATGAACACCTCGGCCTTCTTCTCTTCCTCGTTGATTTTGATGCTGCTGACCTTGGCGGGGCTCAGGGCGCGCTGTATCATCAGGTCCACGCGCGGCGTGTAGTTGAGCACGTCGATGTTCTCGTTCCTCAGCTCGCGGACAATGCCGTGGATGCGGCCGCCCTTGACGCCCACGCAGCTTCCCACGGGGTCGATGCGGTCGTCGTAGCTCTCCACCGCCACCTTGGCCCTTTCGCCGGGCTGGCGCACGATGTTCTTGATGGTGATAAGACCATCGTAGATTTCAGGCACCTCGGCCTCAAGCAGTCGCTCGAGGAAGATGGGGCTGGTGCGCGAGAGGACGATGATGGGCGAGTTGTTCCTCATCTCCACCTTCAGCACCACGGCGCGCACGGTGTCGCCCTTGCGGAAGCGGTCGGCCGGAATCTGCTCGCTCTTGGGCAGCACCAGCTCTATCTTCTCGTCGTCGAGGATAAGCACCTCCTTGTTCCAGGGCTGGTAGACCTCGCCGACGATAATCTCGCCCACTTTCTCCTTGTATTTCTGGAAGATGAGGCTCTTCTCGTAGTCTTGAATCTTGCTCACCAGGTTCTGGCGTATGCTCAGAATCTCGCGGCGGCCGAAGTCGCTCATCAGGATGGGCTCGGAGCACTCCTCGCCGACCTCGAAGTCCGACTCAATCTTCTGTGCGTCGCTCAGCGCTATCTCGCGGCTCGAATCCTGCACCTCGCCGTCCTCCACAATCGTGCGGTTGCGGAAAATCTCCAGGTCGCCCTTGTCGATGTTGACGATGATGTCGAAGTTGTCCTCCGAGCCGTAGCGTTTGGCCAGGGCGGTGCGGAACACCTCTTCGAGGATGCGCATCAGTGTCTCGCGGTCGATGTTCTTAAATTCCTTGAATTCCTGAAAGGAACCACTCAAGTCTAACGTCTTCATTGTTCTATATTGTTGTTTCTTTTTTTTCAAAACTTCAGCACCACCCGGGCGCTCTTGATGTCCTTGTAGGCAATGCGCAACGTCTCGGGAGCCTGTTTCTTGGTGCCCTTGGTGCGGAGCACGATGCCCTCGTCCGAGGCATCCTCCAGCGTGCCCTCGGCGCGCTCGCCGTCCACCGTCACCACCTCGAGGTCGCGGCCCACGTTCTTGCGGTACTGGCGCGTGAGCTTCAGCGGCTGGTCGGCACCGGCCGACGAGACGTTCAGCTCGAAGTCCTCCTCGTCGCGGTCCAGCTGGCCCTCGATGGCGCGGCTCAGGTCGATGCAGTCGTCGATGGTGACGCCGTTGTCGCCGTCGATGTCGACAAAAATGCGGTTGTCGGGCGTGATTTTCAGGTTCACGAGGAACTTATCGCTGCCTTCCAAAGTCTTGTCAACCAGCTCTAATATCTTGATTTTCTCTATCATAATCAACAAAAAGAGAGGTTCTCGACCTCTCTCATTCCGACTGCAAAGATACAAACATTTTTGAAACCTGCAAAGAAAAAAGTGTAAAAAAATCGGCGACGGGGTGCCGGAATGTTAAAAAAACATAAAAAACAACCCCCTATGTAAGATTTGGGTCAAAAAAAGGCTATTATATTAGTAGAAGGGAAAATGAACGACGGAGAGAAATACACCTCCCTCCTGCTGCGCCACCGCAAACTGGTCTGGCGTCTTTGCAGGAGATACTCCAAGCGCGACCCGGCACGCTGCGCCGAGTTGGTGCAGGATGTCTCCATCGCCTTGTGGGAGCACTTTGGAACCCTCCGTCCCGACGCCGGCCCCCTCGAGGAGAAGGCCTGGGTCTATGCGAAAACCCGCGCAGTGCTCACCGGCATGCACCGCAAGTCCCGGGTGGAGACGGTGCCCCTCGCCGGATGGATGGCCGACCTCATCGCCGACGACCGCGACCGGGAGCGTGAGCTGGCACGCGACCTCCTGGAGGAACTGCCCGAAGCCGACCGCCGGCTGATGCAGATGAGGCTCGCCGGCTACGACGCCAGCGAGATAGGCCAGGCCCTGGGTCTCACGCCCAACGCCGTCTACCAGAGAATCTACCGTATAATCATAAAACTTAAACAGATAACCAATGAATAAAACAACACCCTCCACCATCGACCTCCTGCTGGGTTTCGACAGCCGGCAGCTGCAAGGCGAGATGACCCGCGGCCTCGCCGACTGGCACCGCCGCCGCCATGAGGCGGCGCTCGACCGCCGCTTCATCGGGGTCACCCTCGGTCTCTCCCTCCTCATGGTCTCCTGTGCCTACAGCGTGGCCCCCACCGCCGACTATCGCCTCGGCAAAGGTGTGGACTATGACAAAGTGGTGGCGATAAACAACACCCTCCTTGGCCGATGAAAAGAAGGCACTGCATAGCCCTTGCCATCCTGCTGGCCGCCATGGCCGTCAGTGCGTGGCTGTTCCTGCACCCCCGCCAGCTGCCGCTGGCAGAGTGCAGCGAGCTGTATAGGCGCTATGCCGACAGCCCGCATGTCTCCGTGGCCTTCATCCGCGACTTCCCCGTCAACGACACCCTCAGCCTCGACGTCACCACCCTCACCGCCCTCGACTCCACAGGGTGGAACGACCTCTCGCAATACTTCCGTATACCCCAACTGCCCGACTTCTTGAGAGAAAAAGTGGAGAGAGGAGAGGATAAGATATTTGTCCGTCTGGCCCCCAAAAACGACATGTCGCAATATGCTGACACCGCCAACCTGACCAATAACAATGCTCTTGCTTTTTCATACCTCAATCATACTGTCAGTGTCTTCTATGCACGAACATCTCAAGACTTATTCGCCGTAAGCAATAGTCAATACAATAAAAGTAATCCAAACACATCAAGCAAATGAAACAGACATTCAGAACCATTGCACTCATTGCAGTGCTGAGCATCGCCGCCGCTGGCTGCGAGAAAGAGGTTTTGGATGGGCCAGGCAAACTTAAACAATGTTAAAAAAGCAAAAATATTACACCCCTGTGTCAGTTTTGGGTCCTCAAAAACGCCTAATGGTACAAAAGGGAAATTGTGTGCGAGAATGACAGAGGCATAAAAAATGTTAAAATCACCCATTTGTGTTACATTTCGAGGCAAAGTTGGCTCTAGTATATGCGAAAACAGGAAATGTGTTTTTATAAAACAGCAATAAATCAATAGATATAATAATAACCTTAAACACATAATACCATGAAAAAGATTGTCATTTTTATTGTCCTTGCTGCCTCGATGAGCAGCATGCTGTCGGCGCAGGACACCGTGTGGCAGAAACTTGCCCCTCGAAGCTATTACTATTACAATAATTGGCTTGACACAACGCAAAGGTATGCATGCTCATACCCAAGTATAGGTGCACGTGTCACCGCTAAGCGGTTTATTGCTAGCGACACCCTACAAATCTATGGTTTAGCAGCCTTAATGGTGAATTATGAATCGTACGAATATCATACATTCCCATCATTCTATACTCCTACCTATCCTACATTTGAGTCTTTTTTGGAATCCCGTTACACGGACGATCCAACTATGGAACATTGCGAGGAGGCACTGAAATTGTTTCAATATCAAGGGGGTGCTTCGCCGGTTATGCAGCAGGTTGGAGATTCGTTATTGATACGATATCTTTATACTCCTGCGTCTTATTATATAATGTCGAACACTGCTCCTGTGAGTTTCATAGATACAATAGCCAAACCTGTCTATGAACTTTACTTTTCTGCACCGCAAAGCGTGTTCGATACATTTTATGTGGGCTACACAAATAATAGTTTTGAATATGTTGAGAGGATTGTTGAAGAAGAAGATGAAGAACCGGATACAGTATTGGTCGGACGTGGGTTGCGACCTTCGCTTACGACGTTTGGCTTCGTTTCTGTTCCATCGATGGATAATGGTTATTTGGAATATCGAGCTTATCTAATAAAGAATGCGATAGATGAGCCCCATACTTGGCGTTTTGAGCGAGGGTATCCTGATTTTACCATGTACATCTTCCCCATACTGAATCCGAAGCCGGATCCGGAACCGGACACCACCTTCAACCCGATAGACACTACGGACAACCCGATAGACACCACGGTGGGTCCCGACAGCACGTTGACGGGGATAGGCAAGGTGGACATGGTGGGGCGCTATGTGAGCGTGAGCCCCAACCCGGCGGGCGACCGCGCCACGGTGGTCTCGAGCTTCGGGCTGACGGCCCTCGAGGCCTATGACCCGCAGGGCCGCCAGCTGTACACGGCCCCCGCCACAGGCCTCAAGGCCGAGCTCGATGTCAGCGCCTGGCCCCGCGGCACCGTCCTCCTCCATATCCACACCCCCGCCGGCACCACAGT
>LXOW01071526.1_pt1 | contig 56784 bp, 53 predicted proteins | sample 1368591 | NCBI WGS metagenome assembly LXOW01 (sample SAMN04884650, study PRJNA319009) | bovine gut metagenome | isolation source: Cow rumen | host: Bos taurus | place: Italy: Legnaro (PD) | collected 2014-07-09
CCAAGCGCGGCTTCCGCGTGAAACTTGTCATATAACTACCAATTTTTCATTCCCTTTGCCGCCGAAACAACAATCTAACTTATAATGGGACAAAAAGAAGACAACCTTTTCAATACTTGCTTCATCTTTTTTTTTCGTCGCTGGGTGCAAAATGGAGGTCGATTTGGATATAATCTATATAGAAACGCGAAAGAAATGATCAATGACACAAACAAAATAACAAACAAAATGGTTGAACTAAAAACCTTAAAATATGCCCCGTGGTGCATTGTTTTCTTCTGGTGGTACTCCTATCCATCTTGACAATGAATTGCTGCTACGGAGTGTTTCCTTTCTTAACGTTAACGCCACATCACTTCCCGATGGCGAGGGAAACGCCACACATTGAATGGCTTATTTTGATGAGGAAATGGTTGATTGGGACTACCGAATATTCATTGAAACCTTGGCCACCTTTTGGCCACCTTTTTGAATATTCATTCAGTTTTATTGCTCGGTTTAAGAACGTCAAAAACAACAACGATTACAATTATAAATAGTTACTAATCAGTAATTGTGCCTGGGGCGTTCCTGTTCCGGGCACTGAAGAAAAGAGAGTCATGTGACTCTCTTTTTTTGTGCCTAGTAGATTCCGCATGTTGATTGTTGACCCCGAAATCTTTGGCCAACGTTCGTATCGCTGTTGAACAGAAAGGCTTCGAGTTCATGAGTGCGAAAGAATAATTACTATTGGTGTCCGATAAAACTTTTCGGGTGAGTTGAAAAAATAGGGCTGGCATTTGGTGGTGTCAGCCCTTTGGTTTATCTTTGCAGTCGCCAAACAAAAAAGATTAAACCAATGGGCAAAGATACACATTTTATCGGACAGCCGGTCTATGTACAACTGTTAAATCTCGTAGACCGCGAGAAAATCAGGAAGATAAGTTTTCGCGGAGGGCACGACCGCTACGTGAAAAAGCTGGACGGATATACCCATCTTGTGGCTTTTTTGTTCGCCGTGCTGATGCATTACGACACGTTGCGTGAGCTCGTTATCGGCATGATGGCCGAGGCGAACAAGCTGCAGCACCTCGGCGTGGACTACCTGGTAAGACGGAGCACACTCTCGGACGCGAACAACAAGCGCAGCAGGCAGTTTTTCAGGGACGTGTACAAGCACCTATACAACAAGTACCGCCATATTTTATCGGACAGCCGCCTCAAGCCGTGGGAGAAGACCCTGTATATACTTGATTCTACAACCATCACGCTTTTCTCGACGATCCTCAAGGGGTCGGGGCGCAACGCGAATCACGGTAAGAAGAAGGGCGGCATCAAGGCCCACTGCGTGATTCGCTACGACGAGTGGTCGCCCTGTTTCGTCAACTTCACCTCCGCCGCCACGCACGACATCAAGACCCTCAAGGGGCTGCACTTCACCGAAGGGTCGTTCCTCGCCATCGACCGCGCCTACATCGACTACGGCGAGTTGGAACGCCTGACGGTGGAAAAGGTCTGGTATGTCACCAAGATGAAGAGGAACCTCTCATACAAGGTGCTGGACAGGCGGATGCTGGTCCTTCCGGAAGGGCTTGTTGAGATGACCGTCAGCACTGTGCTCTTCCGCAGGGATGAGGTGTCGCACACCGCAAGGATGATTGAATCCTGGACGAAAGAGGGCAAGCACGCCACGCTGCTGACCAACAACTTCGACCTCACGGAGGCCGACATCATCGAGATATATGACCACCGGTGGCAGATCGAGCTGCTGTTCAAACAACTGAAACAGAACTTGCCGCTGAAATACTTCTACGGCGAGAGAGTCAACGCCATCGAGTCGCAGATATGGGTGACCCTGATCGCCAACCTGCTGCTGACCGTGGTGCAGAAGAAGGTGCACCGAAAGTGGGCATTCTCAAACCTGGTAACAGCCGTTCGGCAGATGCTGATGTACTATGTCGACCTGTTCGCCTTCCTTGAGGCGCCGGAACAGACCTGGGAGGCCATCAACACCCTACGATGCCACCCGCCTGCGGGCGGACAACTGGCCATCGCATTTGACAATGATTTTTGATGGGGTGGGCTTGCTTTTTCAGAGTCGGTACACCCAAACAAAGTACCTGTTGATTTTAAGAGCGTTACGGAATTGGCATCTACATGTGTTAGTTTTTATCGGACACCAATAATAAAAAAATATTTGGCCAGTATAGAAAATGTTCGTAACTTTGCACTCTCTAAAAATGAGAGTGTTGTGCTTTGTATACCCGTTCAAAGCACACGTTCTCAGGTTGATAGGCATGGAGGCCAATTATCCGTCAGCGGTCAAAATGTGATGCAATCGGAGGAGAAATTAACAAAAAAAGAGAAAAACATCATCGTTAGTAAAATAAAAAAATGAGTACGTTAAGTTACAAAACCGTATCAGCCAACAAGCAGACCGTCCAGAAGGAATGGGTGCTGGTTGATGCCGAAGGACAGACCGTAGGTCGTCTGGCTACCCGCGTGGCCAACATCCTGCGCGGCAAGACCAAGCCCTGCTACACCCCGCACGTCGACTGCGGCGACAATGTCATCATCATCAATGCCGAGAAGGTTGTCTTCAGCGGCAAGAAGGAGACTGACAAAATCTATCAGCGCTACACCGGTTATCCCGGCGGCCAGCGTGAGACCACCCCTGCCAAGGTGCGCGCCACCCACCCTGAGCGTATCCTCGAGCACGCCATCAAGGGCATGCTTCCGAAGACTCGTCTCGGTGCTGCTCTCTACCGCAACCTCTACATCTATGCCGGCAGCGAGCATCCCCATCAGGGTCAGAACCCCAAAGCCATCAATATTAACGAAGTAAGATAAAATAAGATATGGCAGAAGTAATCAACACCATTGGTAGAAGAAAGACCGCCGTGGCCCGCGTCTATATGACCCTCGGCAATGGCGAAATCAAGGTCAACGGCCGCGACTACAAGGAGTATTTCCCCACCGGTCCGCTGCAGTACATCGTGAACCAGGCTTTCGCCGTGGCTAACGCCGAAGGCAAATGGGATGTCAAAGCCAACCTCGACGGTGGCGGCATCACCGGCCAGGCCCAGGCCCTGCGTATGGCTATCGCCCGCGCCCTCTGCGAGAACAACATCGAGGATCGCCCCGCCCTGAAGAAGGAAGGCTTCCTGATGCGTGACCCNNAGTTTAGTATCCAAATCATCAGGATGTACCGCTGCGTTGATACTCCGAGCAGCATAGGACAGCCGGAAAACACAGCCCTAAGGTCTGCCTGACGATTGGCAAAAGTTTAACAAAAAAAGGAAAGTAAACAAACATGAACGAACTCAAATTCGAAGAACTGCTTGAGGCTGGTTGCCACTTTGGCCACCTCAAGCGTAAATGGAATCCCAAAATGGCTCCTTATATCTTCAAGGAGCACAACGGCATTCACGTCATCGACCTCCAGAAGACCATCGCCAAGGCCGACGAGGCCGCCGCTGCCCTGAAGCAGATGGCCAAGAGCGGCAAGAAGGTCCTCTTTGTCGCCACCAAGAAGCAGGCCAAGGAAGTGGTCGCCGAGATGGCCAAGAGCGTGGACATGCCCTTCGTCACCGAGCGTTGGCCGGGCGGTATGCTCACCAACTTCCAGACCATCCGCAAGGCTGTCAAGAAGATGAACAGCCTCGACCAGCTGATGCACGACAAGGATTTCAACAATATCAGCAAGCGTGAGCGCCTCCAGGTGCAGCGCGAGCGCGCCAAGCTCGACAAGAACCTCGGTTCCATCGCCGACCTCACCCGTCTGCCCAGCGCCCTGTTTGTCATCGACATCAACAAGGAGCACATTGCCGTCGCCGAGGCCCGCCGCCTGAACATCCCCACCTTCGCCCTCGTGGACACCAACACCAACCCCGAGCTTATCGACTTCCCGATTCCCGCTAACGATGATGCGTCGAAGTCGATTGCCGCCATCCTCAAGCACATGTGCGAGGCCATCCAGGAAGGTCTGAACGAGCGCATGCTCGACAAGGACGCCCAGGCCGAGGAAGAGGCTCCCGTGGAGGCCGCCGAGGAGAAGCCCGTCGAGAAGAAGACCCGCGCCCGCCGTCCCCGCAAGAGCGAAGAGGCCCCCAAGGCCGAGGAAGAGGCTCCCAAGGCTGAATAATTAACTAACGAAAAAAGAAAGGAACAACAATATGGCAATTACCGCTTCACAGGTTAACGAGCTCCGCAAACTCACCGGTGTCGGCATGATGGACTGCAAGAAAGCCCTCGTCGAGACCGACGGCGACATGCAGAAAGCTATCGAACTCCTCCGCCAGAAAGGCCAGAAGATGGCCGCCAAGCGCGCCGACCGCGACGCCAACGAAGGCTGCGTCCTCGCCAAGACCACCGGCAACTACGGTGCCCTCATCATGGTGAGCTGCGAGACCGACTTCGTCGCCACCAACGCCGGCTTCGTCGACTTCACCAACAGCATCATCGACACCGCCATGGCCCAGCACATCACCACCAAGGAAGAGGTGCTCAACATGGACCTCAACGGTGCCAAGGTCAGCGACGCCATCACCGACCAGATTGCCAAGATTGGCGAGAAGATCGAGCTGGCTCACTTCGAGACCATCGAGGCCGAGAAGGTCTACGCCTACATCCATCCGGGCAACCGCATGGCTTCCATCGTCGGACTGAACAAGGCCGGTTACGACCAGGTCGGTCACGACATCGCCATGCAGGTCGTCGCCATGCGTCCCGTCGCCCTCGACGCCGAGAGCGTGCCCCAGGAGATTAAGGACGCCGAGCTTCGCGTCGCCGTCGAGAAGACCAAGGAAGAGCTCGTCGGCAAGGCCGTCGAGGCTGCCCTCCGCAAGGCCGGCATCAACCCCGCCCACGTCGACAGCGAGGAGCACATGGCCTCCAACATGGGCAAAGGCTGGATCACCGAGGAGCAGGTCAACCAGGCCCGCCAGATCAAAGAGCAGGTCGCTGCCGAGAAGGCCGCCCAGCTCAGCGAGCAGCAGATCAACCAGATTGCCAACGGCCGTCTGAACAAGTACTTCCAGGAGAACACCCTCATGGAGCAGGAGTACATCATGGAAGCCAAGGTGAAGGTCAAAGACTTCATCGCCAAGGCCGACAAGGATCTGAAGTGCACCGGCTTCAAGCGCCTCGAACTCGGCGCCTAAAGCTTATGCCTACAGCGAATGGAATAGGGCAATCCAGAGGGGTTGCCCTTTCTTTTTGGTCATGTGGCAAAATTTTTGTATCTTTGCACGCGGAAAACTATGGCTAAGAAACAGAAATACTATGTGGTGTGGCAGGGTAAGAAGCCCGGCATCTACACCGACTGGGACGAGTGCAAGGAGCAGGTCGTTGGGGTGCAGGGAGCACAATATAAGAGCTTTGATGCCCTTGATGAGGCTGAAGCGGCGATAAAGCTGCCGTATGGCAGTGTGGTGGGAACGCGGGCGGCTCGCCCGCGTGCAGACGTGCCGTCTGCATTCCCAGGAGTCCTCATCGTCGACGAGAACGGCATGACGGCCATTAAGCCCGGCACCGAGAACCCTCCTGTCCTCGACGCGTTGGCAGTAGACGCCGCCTGTAGCGGTAACCCAGGCGTGATGGAGTACCAAGGCATCTACATTCCCACCCGCACGTGCATCTTCCACTATCGCGCCGAGAAGGGCACCAACAATATCGGCGAGTTCCTCGCCATTGTGCACGGTCTTAGTTACCTCAAGAAGCACCGCCTCAATCAAATCATCTATTCCGATTCTGCCAACGCCATCAGCTGGGTACGTCAGAAGATGTGTAAAAGCAAACTCGTCAACGATGCCAGCACCGCCGAGCTGTGGGACTATATCCACCGCGCAGAGGCGTGGCTTCACAACAACAGCTATACCACCGAGATACGCAAGTGGGACACCGACCACTGGGGGGAGATACCGGCAGACTTCGGTCGGAAGTAATCTCCCGCCTGCGGCATAATCCATAAATCCAATGAATACACGAAATCTCCGCTTTAAATCCAACCGTGTTAGGGATATTCTTGTTCTCTTTCATGAGGAGTTGGATGATGTCTATGGCACTGGAGAGGTCCGTGTTTTTTGTGAGATGCTCTTCGAGGCCTTCCTTGGCTGGGACAGGGTGCGTCTGCTAATATCAAAAGAGGACTCCATCGACCAAAGCGACCTGCTGCGCTTCCATTGGGCACTGGAGGACCTCAAGAAGTATCGACCCATCCAGCATATTATCGGTTATACCGACTTCTGTGGCTGCCGCATTGAGGTGAGTCCCGATGTGCTGGTACCGCGTCCCGAGACGGAGGAGATGGTGGAGTGGATAGTGAAGAATAAAGAATTAAGAATTAAGAATGTATTGGACCTCTGCACAGGGAGCGGATGTATTGCCATTGCGCTGAAGAAGGCGTTTCCTGATGCAGAAGTGACAGGGGTGGACATCTCCACGACGGCACTGGAGATTGCCCGTAGAAATGCCAAAAACAACAGTACAGAAATAAATTTCGTTCAAGCTAATGTGCTCGAACAGCCTTTCTCACTTCTCACTTCTCACTTCTCACTTCTCGTCAGTAATCCACCGTATGTCATGAAGAAAGAAAGGTCGCTGATGGCTGACAACGTCCTGGAATACGATCCTGCAGTGGCCCTCTTCGTGCCCGATAACGACCCGCTGCGCTTCTATCGCGCCATTGCAGCCATCGCCAAGCAGCACTTGGCGTCTCAAGGGATGCTGGTGGTGGAAATAAACGAAGCTCTTGCTAACGAGACCTGCGCTTTGTTGCGCGGGCAGGGATTTATCCCTTCCATTCACATCGATTTTCGCGGCAAGCAACGCTGGGTCAGCGCTGTTTGGAATCTATGAGGATGGTTACAGGACCATCGTTGACGAGCGCCACTTGCATGTTGGCTCCGAAAACCCCTGTTTGTATCTCTTTGCCGAAGAACTCCTGCAACTTGGCGACGAACTTCTCGTACATCGGCACGGCGAACTCGGGGCGCGAGGCATGGATGTAGCTTGGGCGGTTGCCTTTCTTGGTTGAGGCCATAAGGGTGAACTGGCTGACCACCAGGATGCCGCTATCCGGCATCTCCGTTATCGGCAGGTTCATTACACCGTCGTTGTCATCGAAGATTCTCATATTGATAACCTTACGGCAAAGGTAGTCGATATCCTCATCGGTATCCTCGTCGCAGATGCCAATGAGTATCATAAGTCCTTGGTCGATGGCGCTGTGCAACCTGCCTTCTATGGAGACGGAAGCAGAGCGTACACGTTGTATTACTATTCTCATAGTTATTCGATTGTCTTTTTCTTTATCTCTCCCCGTCCGTCGGGACGCAGGAAATAGATGCCCCGAGGCAAGGTTTTTATCTGTGCCTCGCTGCTTCCGGGCGGCAATACCAGTCTCCCATAGCGATCATACACCGCTACAAAGGCACTTTCGGGTTCCGTAAGACCGAAATAGTTGGCGTATTTGTCCAGCATGGCCTGTGGTTCGGTGCGGAGAAAACCGTCGATGGCGGAGATGGTGGTTTTCCATTTGCCCACCGACGATGGTGAGCCAAAACGTTGGGACTGGTAGGGTACTTCGGAGGCTACCTGGCTGACGATGTCTTGTAGCAGTGGGGCGGTATTTGGGTAGCTGAAGTGGGAGTCCACGAGGACAGACATCCGCTCATAGGAGCGAGCGAGGAATGAAGGGTCTCCAAGAAGACGTCGGAAAAGGAGGGAGGCACGGTAGGAGGAATGGGTGCTTTGGCGGTGGGAGGCATAGGTCAAATAATCCAGTATTGAAGCATCTTCGGCAGCGGTAGTCAGGGCACCGTCGCCGTCGAAGAATATCCATCGCCAGCGGCTTTTGTCCGTTGACCAGAAGCGGGTGTTGTTGACAGGCCAGTCGTCGTTGGCCACCAGTAGTTGCAGAAGCATATAGTCGAGCAGTGCGTCAAGGTCGACGTGGGATTCAAGATATTGGAGACTGGAATCGGCTTGTGTTTCCGGATGTTGGAGCCATTCGTAGAGCTGCCACCATCGCTCGTCAGAGCCATGTTCCACCTCGCCACCCCAGTAAGAGAGAAGGTCTACTTTGCGGCCATTGATGCCATAATGTCCTTCGATATAATACTCGTCGACCTTCTCCTCGAGAAAGTAGATGCCCCAGTATTCGCCGTTGAGGAACAGCACGACAGGGCGGCTGTCAAGGCGGTCGCATCGCAGAGGGCGTGCCAGCTGCTGGCAGAGCCAATCTTCAATACCGGCGTCGCTCCATGAGGCACACCAGGGACGGAGGGTCAGCCTTTTAAAGTTAGGAAGACCTTGCTCGCCGAAGAAAGGGTAGACGAGGCGCGAGATGCCGTAATCAGACCGTGCATAAAGAGAGAACCCTTTTTGAGCCAGCACACGTTGGCTATTGCCATGAACCCGCAGACCGCAGTCTTGCTGCACGGCCAGTCCCGTGCTGTCGTAAAGTGCAAAGGAGGCCTCACGCTCCCACCACTGTCCTTTTTGGAAATAGTTGCCAGTGGTGTAAGGATATTTGGGTTCGAAGAAATACCCTTTGACAAATATCCCTGTATCGTAGTCGAAGAGGCTGAGAGAATCGGTGCACAGCGAAACGACGGGCAGAGTGATGTGGCGCCCCAGGAGGCTGTCTATGATATAGGAATGGGTGGTAACGGGAGAACGTCGATAGCCGTCGCTGTCGAAAAGGGCGGCACGGACAACGATAATCTTCTCTACCGATGGGGGTTCATACCAACGGTCTTCTGGGACATTGGGGATGCGGTATGCGTTGGAAAGGGAATAGAGGTTCGGAGTCAACGGCAGCGGCGATGTGTAGAGAGCGTCGCATTCGGTGGGTATGTTCCCGTTGAGAGTGTAGTGAATCTCCCATTCCTCGCCTTCTACCGCTTGCATGTTCAAGCAAAAGGTATCAGCATAAAAACCTCCTGGATGTGAGAAGACAACACTCTGTCCCTTTGCCGGGATTATCGCTGCCAGCAGCAGTACAGAATATATCCAGAGTGTTCGCATAGCGGCCTATTCCACCACTGTAAGTTTCGCGAACTTAAGCATCAACTGTTTCTGGCCGACACCCTCGAAGAATACTGTGGCTTTGCGCGAGTCGCCATTACCTTCGATGTTTAGCACCTTGCCGATGCCGAACTTGTCGTGACTCACCTTCATGCCGGGCATGATGCTGCTTATCTGTGCAGGGTTGTTGGGTGTTGCGGGACCGCGTTGCACGAAAGTGGGTTGAGGTTTCTTCTTTGGCTGTTGCGGTTTGCCTATGTTCCACAGACCACTCGGCATTGTGGGCTGCTGACGACGTGAAGTTTCTAAATACTGTGAGTCAATCTCCTCCACGAAACGGCTCACCTCGCCGCCGAGGCTTTGACCATTGTGGTAGCGGCTCATGGCATAGGTCAGGGTCACCTGTTTCTCTGCACGTGTCACCGCCACATAGAACAGGCGCCGTTCCTCCTCCAGTTCAGCCCTCGACGAGGCCATGAACGACGGAAATATCTGTTCCTCCATGCCCACCACGAAAACGTAGGGAAACTCCAGACCCTTGGCAGAATGTATTGTCATCAGCGACACCTTGTCGGCATCTTTGTCTTTGTCTTTGTCCTCGCTGGTGTAGAGGAGCACCTGCTGTAGGAACTCGTCGAGCGTCCGAAAAGCTTTGTCCGGCTGTTCTGACTTGTCCGACTGGTCCGTCGGCCTCTCTTCTTCGCAGAACTCCTGTACGCCGTTCAGTAGCTCGTCGATGTTGTCCAAGCGTTCAGCGCTTTCTGGGTCGTCCTCCTCGCGGAGTGCCTTGATGATGCCGCTGGCATAGACTATCTGTTTGGCCAGGGTGAAGGCGTCGGAGGTGGGCACCTCGGCCTCGAAGCGCTTAATCATGTAGACAAACTCCGTGATCTTCTGAATGGTACCGCTGGAGAGTGGAAGTCCAAAGTCGGCGATGTTCTCCAGTACTGTCCAGATACTCACGTCGTTGTCAGAGGCTGCCACCCGTATCTTATCCAGGGTGGTTTGGCCAATGCCACGGGCGGGGTAGTTGATGATGCGCACCAGGCTTTCATCGTCGTGGGGATTGATGACAAGGCGCAGATAGGCCAGCACGTCCTTCACTTCGCGACGTCCATAGAATGAAAGGCCTTGGTAGATTTTATACGGGATGTTCATCCTGCGCAGCGCATCCTCGATGGCACGCGAGAGTGAGTTCTGACGGTAGAGGATAGCGAAGTCGCGGTATTCGGCATCCTGTCCGATGTGTATGTCTTGTATTGAGTCGGCCACGCGGTTGCCCTCATCGCGCTCGTCGACGGCGCGTATCAGCTTGATGCGGTTGCCCTGGATATTGTCGCTCCAGAGTTCTTTCTGTATCTGGTCTCGGTTGTGTCCAATAATGCTGTTGGCGGCTGCCACGATATTCTTCGTCGAGCGATAGTTTTGCTCCAGTTTGAAGAGCTTCATCGTGGGATAGTCGCGTTTGAAGTTGAAGATATTCTGTATGTTGGCTCCGCGAAAGGCATAGATGCTTTGGGCGTCGTCGCCCACCACGCAGATGTTTTGGTTTCGGGCGGCCAGCTTCTTGACTATGAGGTACTGGGCATAGTTGGTATCCTGGTACTCGTCGACCATGATGTAGTGGAACCGCTGTTGGTATTTCAGCAGCACGTCGGGAAAGTCACGTAGCAGAATGTTCATGTTGAACAGCAGGTCGTCGAAGTCCATGGCGTTGCTGTTGTGCAGCCGTTGGTCGTACATCTGGTAGATGGTGCCGATGGCGGGACGCTTGCTGTCGATGTCGGTCTGGTATATCTCGGGGTTCTCCTGATAGTCTTTGGGAGAGAGCAGGTTGCTCTTGGCCATCGATATGCGGTTCAATACAAAGGAAGGCTTGTAGATCTTGGGGTCGAGGTTGAGTTGTTTGATAATTTGTTTCAGTGCAGCTTTGGAGTCGTCGGTATCGTAGATGGTGAAGCTGCTGGTATAGCCTAGTTTGGTGGCCTCGGCGCGTAGCACGCGGGCGAAGATTGAGTGGAAGGTGCCCATCCATAGATTGCGTCCCTCTCCGCCCACGAGCTTGATAATGCGCTCTTTCATCTCGGAGGCGGCCTTGTTGGTGAATGTCAAGGCCAGGATATGGAATGGGTCGACCCCCTGTTCCATCAGGTGGGCTATTCGGTAGGTCAGGGTGCGGGTCTTGCCGCTTCCCGCGCCGGCGATAATCATTACAGGACCCTCGGTACAGGCTGCTGCCTCGCGCTGAGGTTCGTTTAGTTGCTCGAGTAGTTCGCTCATATAAGGTTTATAGATGACTCCGGCAGTCGGAGATGAACCTGTCGATTTCTGGATTGTTGGGGTCCGCTTTCTTCAGTTCCTGGAAGAGTTTCAGGGCCTCCTTGTAGTTCTTGTCTCCCCAGAGGCGCTTGGCCTTCCTCATCTTTGGCGAGGTGGAACTCTTCGACGTTTGGGGGGCGGGATCTACCGAAGCCGTGGATTGCTCCTCGGGCATCACCACTGTCGTTTTCGGGGCAGGGGTCTCTTCTTTGGTGACGGTTGCTGACGTTTCCTGCTTGGTCTCGCTCTTGACTTCCTCGACAGTTTGGGTAGTGGCCTCAGCCTTGACGTCTTGTTTCTCTTTGTCCTTTGCCTTGGTTGTTTCGGCCCGTTTGTCGGCGGCAGTCTCTTTGGCGTTTTTCACAGTCTTCGACTGCTTCTCGACAATGACGGTATCGATAATCTTCTCAATAACGGTATCGGGTGTCGCCTGAGGTGCGATGGGTTCCGACTTGTCGCCAGGGAGCAATAGCAGCACTCCCACGATGGCTGCCACCGCTACTGCGGCCAGGACAATCCAGAGGGTTTTCTTGCTCCCTCCTGAAGGCTTGTTGTCGTCAGGTGCAACCGCCGGGGCCACCCCGCCGACTCCCAGGCCGCTGATTACCTGCGGGAACATCTTGGGAGCGTTGCTTGTGGCATCAATCCACTGCACGTTGTTCAGCATGAACAGGAGGCCACCGCTGAGGGTGACATCCTTTATCTTGAACGGAATGATGGTCTTGTTGTACGATACCGCCGTGGAGAGCTCTTTCTTGACCCATTGCGACTTCACCGAATGCTCAGACATAATCATCACCAGCGCGTTACATTCCTTGATGGCGTCGTTAATCATGTCGGTGTAGTCGTGTCCCGACGTGATGTTGCGGGGAGCTATCCAGCAGACACAACCGTTGGCCTCCAGGTATTCTACCAGTTGGTTGGCTATTGTGACGTCTTTTGACGAGTAGCTGATGAATATCTTTTTCTCCATGGGGCTTTTTGGGGGCTAGGGGCTATTTGCGCAGTTGGATATTCTGCATTTGCAACTCGATGGGTTGTTTCATCAACTCCTCACGCAGTTGCTTGCTGCGTTTGCGGTTGCTCACGCTGGTGGAGATTGCCTGTATCAGGTCGGTGAGGTAGATGGTGCCGGCGATGGCGGCGGCTCCCGCTCCGATATAATAGCCAAAGTTCTGGTATTCCCAAAAGCGTATGGTGTTCACGTCGCCGAACTTGGGGCGCTCGATGTCCTTGCCGCCGGTGCTCTCCCACAGGAATCCCGCCACGGCGATGGCGCTGAAGGCGAAGAAGGGAATGGCGCGCGAGGCTACCGAACTGCGGCGCTCCTGGAGGTAGGTGCCCAAGCCGGGGATGATAAGCGAGGGCATCCACGAGGCGGCACTGGTGGTCTTGAATTCCACCAGCGACACGTCGGTGTATTTGGTACCGTTGCAGGTCTTGTCGGTGATGCCGAATACATAGCGCGTCTTGGTGGGTTTGCGCAGCACGGTCTTCACCTCGGCCTCGCCGGTGCGTGTGAGCACGGTGTCATACTTGGTGAAGTAACGGTTGTTGATGGTGTCCACGAAGGCAATGGTGGGGATGACCACGCCGCGTGTGGCACGCTCCTTGCCGTTGGCACGGTCGCGGTGGTATTTCCATTTGATATCGGCCGTTATCTGCTCGTCGGTGACGATGTTGAGGCCGTAACGGTTCACCGGCAGGATGTTGGGGTTCGCCGCAATGATATCCACCTGCGACTGTAGGTAGGCGTTTCTCGACGCAAAAGTGCCTTGCAGGTTCTTGTTGAATGTCTCTGACGAGAGTTTGAGGGTGCCGTGCGACTCGTTGGTGACGGCTGTATGGATGGAGAAGTCCAGCGTTAGCCGCTGAAGGTCCTCCGACGGGTTCTCCAAGATGTCCTTATTGATGAGGCGCTCCAGTTGGCTCACAATGGTGTCATAGGTCTCCTGGTCGAACCGCGAGTAAGGCTGGTAGTTCTTGTCGCTCTGTGCCATAAGGAGGGCGCGGACATTCTTGATGCTGTCGTCGTTGGGGGTGAGGGTCAGGATACTGTCGCAGTAGGCGATGCCGAGGTTGGCGTCCATCTTGATGTTCACGGCCTCTTTCAGCTTCGTCTTGAAGTAGTTCTCGTAGTGGTGCAGCACGGCGCGCTTCTGTTCCATCAGGGCGTCGTCGAGCGGCGTGTAGACACCCATCATTGAGTCGAGGAGCGCCTGGGCCGCTATGTAGCGGTTCTCGCCGGCCAGAGTGGCCGACATGCGGATGGCGCTGTTGACACGGGCTTTGCGGCGGGCAATCTCTTTCTCCACATATTCCTCCACGGCGCGTGCGTCGTGTATCCTGATGCGCATCTCTTCCTCGTCCTCATAGTAGTAGACCTCGTATCTCACCAGCAGGGTGTCCCACATCTTGTTGCCTCTGAGGTAGCTCTCGTTGCTGCCCAGGTTGTCGTCGATGCGGGTGTACTCGTGATTGGTGAAGTCGTTGTAGAGCGAGCAGTTGTTCACCGGCTTGAGCACTAGGTGAATCTGATTGCTCAGTCCGTTCTTCGAGAAGAACACCTGCAAGCCCGAGTAGCGGCTCTCTCTGGCGTTGAAGGTGCGGATGGCATAGGCCAGGGCCACGCCCTCGATGGTGTCGAAGTGCGAGGGCTCGTCGCCGCCAAGCCCTTCGATGAAGTCTTTGGTATCCAGCAGTTCGACAATCTCGTCATAGGTGAGGTGCAGCATGTTCTCCAGGTCCTCCACCGTCAGGCAGGGCACCGTGTTTTTCGGCGACGCTTTCTGCCCCTTCTGGGCCTGTGAGGCCAGCGGGCAGCATACGAAGAATGCCAGCATCGGGAGCAGGATTGCCGTGCGGAAAGTCATGTGTTTGGTGTTCTTATACTGTTTGGTCATATTCTATATATTTGTTTCACAAGTCGTTGTATAAAATACTTATATTGTCGTTACATAATAACGACGATGCAAATTTACAAAAAAAAATGAAACAATGGGTCGTAAATATAAAAAAATATTTTTAGGCCCCGGGTATTCCGTCAGAGCACCTCGATGCGGACCGTCCGCAGGTTGGCCACAGCGTCGTAGAAGCGGACGCTTAGCGACTGGCGCACACTCACTTCGAGCGAGCAGTCGAGGTTGAAATCCTGCCGCTCGGGTTTCAGGTCGTAGTCTTTGAGGATGCGCATGACGTCGTTCATGGTCTCGTAGGCGAACAGGAGGCGGTAGCGTGCGTCGATGGTGCGTTCCACGATGGTGGCATGCTCTATGGCGTCGCGTGCGGCGGTCTTGTAGGCATTGGCCAGACCGCTGGCGCCCAGCAGTATACCGCCGAAATAGCGCACCACCACTATCAGTGTGTCTGTCAGGTCGGCACTCAGCAGCTGCCCGTGGATGGGGCGTCCGCCGGTGCCGCTGGGCTCGCCGTCGTCGTTGGCCCTGAAGGCGTCCTTGCGGGGCCCGAGGATATAGGCGTAGCAATGGTGGCGCGCGTCGAAATAGTCTTTCCGCAGGTGCTCCAGGTGCCCCTTCACCTCCTCGAGGGTGCGCACAGGATAGGCAAAGGCCAGGAATTTGCTGCCCTTTTCCTTGTAGAGCCCTTCGGAGGGAGCGGCGAGGGTGCGATAGGTGTCGTCAAACATCGTCGCCTCCTCTCAGCTTACTTCTTCCACTTCGGCTCTGTCTGCTTCCAGAGCGTGCCCGAGAAGGTGTACATGGTGTCGAGCGCGCCCAGGCGGGTGTCGGTGACGCAGCAGTTCACCATCATATAGACCGCCGTGTCGTAGTTGGGTTCCTCCTCTTCCTCGCCCTCTTCGGGCTCCAGCTCGGTGATTAGGAGGTTGATGCCTCTGACAAAGACTGTCAGGGTCTGACGGAGGTACGAGTCAGGGTAGATGGCCTGGCCCACGATGGTGCGGTCGTCGAGATACCACTCATAGCTCATGTCGGGGATACCGCTATAGAGCATCGCACGCTTGTTGTTTAACGTGTCGTGGAGAATCGTCAGCGTCTGGTCGACAATGCCTATCGAGGTGGAGTCGAACACCCACTTGCCCAGCAGCTCCTCCTCGGTCACCGGCACGGTGCCCTCGTTGGCGGGCTGGTCTTTGGAACAGGCTGCAAGCGTCAGCACTGCGGCCAGGGCGAAAAGCGAAAGGTGAAAAGCGAAACGTTTTGTCTTCATATTCTTGTTTTATTCTTTTTTTTTTAATTCACGATAATTGCGTTGGGCGGGGTGGCCGGGGCGGCGAGGCCCGCGCCCAGAACCTTGGGGCTGCGCAGGATGCGCACCTCGTCGTAGAGGCCGCTGGCAAGGAAGGCATCCAATATCTTGCGCCCTCCTTCGACAATGACGCTCTGCAACTTGCGCTCGTAGAGGGCCTGTAGCACCTCGGCGATGGTCTGGCAGCGCAAGACCAGTGGCTGCATCTTCCCGCTCTCCGCTCTCCACGCTCCACTGTCCACCCTCCCTCGGCGGTCGAGCACCACGGGCTGCGGCTGGGGACCAAGGAAGTGCCGCGCCGTGAGGCTGGGCCGGTCCTGGAGGTAGGTCTCCGAGCCCACCAGTATGGCGGCCTCCTCGGTGCGCCAGCGGTGGTTCAGCCGGTTCTGTTTCTGCGTACTCAGCCAATAAGGTCTAACCGAACCATCCGAATCATTCTGAATTCGGTTTCCTTCGGTTTTTTCGGTTAGAGAATCCGGGGCCATGAAACCGTCGGCGCTCTCGGCCCATTTCAGGATGACGTATGGGCGGCGCTTCTCCATGAAGGTGAAGAAGCGGCGGTTCAGCTCGCGTCCCTCGCGCTCAAGCACATGGCGCGTCACCTCAATGCCGGCCTCCTCCAGCTTGCGGAAACCCTTGCCCGAGACCAGCGGGTTGGGGTCGTCGTTGCAGCACACCACGCGGTCGATGCCCTTCTCTATGATAAGGTCGGCGCAGGGCGGCGTCAGCCCCTGGTGCGAGCAGGGCTCGAGGTTGACATACAAGGTGAGGGACCCTGGGCGCGAAGTGGACGGCAGACGCAACAGCGCATTGCGCTCGGCGTGGTTGCGGCCATATTCCTGATGGTAGCCCTCGCTCACTATTTTTCCCTCCTGCACCACCACGCAACCCACCAGCGGATTGGGTCTCACACGTCCCAAACCGTTGGCTGCCAGTTGCAAACAGCGCCTCATATACATTGCGTCAACCTTGCTCGCCATCATAATTCAAACTGCAAAAATACACATTTTTTCCGAATTGCATACATGCAGCCGAAAAAAAGTAGTCCCATGGCCCCCATCCCCTAGGGGTTCGCTAGGGTACTTCTCCCATCGTTCTCCCATTGTTCTCCCATCGTTCTCCCATCTAAAATGGGAGAACGATNNGTATAATTCAATATATTTTTGTTTATTTGCAAATAGAAACTCCCAACTATATGAAAAACAAATTATTGATTTCCATTTTGTTATTTGTCTTTTCGGTGTTTCCTGCCGAGGCTCAGTTGCTGGAATACAACATCCAGGACTATAAGAACACCATTGTCAGGGAGTATAGCGCCACCGAGGTGTTGGCCTATTTTGAGGACGCGGCGGACACCGGATGCTTCATGTTCTACAGTCTTGATTCCTCCACGGCCCTGTTTTTCAAGTGCAAACCGGGCTGGTCGGTGAAGGATGTGCGTATCATGGGCGGCATGGCCTATTTCTGCGGGACAGACGGAGGGGGGAAGGCGCTTATAGGCTGTTTTGACGTGGCCGCGGTTTTTGCCGGTACCGGCGTGGTGAACCATGTTGATTTAGACTGGTTGCCGTACCCTGATGGATTGGTTTTGGCCACCTGTCTGAACAGGCTGGACCTCTTCCAGCCGGGAGCCTTCACGGTCATGGCCATGGTGGGTGACGCATGGTACCATAACTATTCCTACCAGACCTCGGCGATAGTGTCGGCTTATTTTACGGGTGCCACGTGGCATATATGGCAGTTTATAAACAAGGATGCCTACGTCAAATACACCGACATTGCATATCTGGACAATCTGGTTGTGGCCGTCGGAACCGATTCGACGGGCAACGGCTGCCTGATGAAGAGCTTCTGGCCTCTGGTTGATTTCCCTAACTATCCATGTACCAATGGAACGGCGGNNCCCTTGATTTGACGGGCAAGGTGCTGGCCCGCCGTTCCAAAACCGACATGATGAATGTGGCACAGCACATATTCCCGCCGAAACCGGAGACGATGCTGCACGAGGTGGAGTTCGACCCCGTCACAGGTCTGCCGGCCGGCACAATCTCAACCCAGCGCACGTCGACCCTGTCGCCGTTGGGCTATGCTGCTTATGGCTGGACGCTGTACGAACTTGTCTCCCTGGACGACGGCATCTTTGTGCTGGAGCAGGCCGACCATCCAACTGCCGTGGCGGGCATGAACCGTTGGCTGCTGGATTTCCCCGCGGGCTATTCGGGCACCTTGCTGGATGCCTGGCATTTGGCAGGGGGGGACTTGCACACGATGGACAACAGCCCGAGAGGTCTTGTGCAGGTCTCCGGTGTCTCGCCGTCGAACCTATACGAGACCTTCCCCGATGTCTGCACCCATGGTACGGATAAGTGTGCCCCGGCATACACCATGCCGATGGTTACGGGAACGGCTTCGTGGAGTCCGGTTCTGATTCAAGAGGGATTTGTGTATGATGATTTTTCCAACAATACTTTTATCCCCGTGATTATGGGTGGTAAATCCAATATACTATGCGATTAGTTTTTTTGTTAAACCTGATAAAACAAAACCAGAGATGAAAACCAGAGTGACAATGCTGCTGCTGCTTTTCGCCATGGCGGCGGGGGTGCCGGTGAGGGCCCAGTATTCTGATTTGTACTATCACCGAGTAGGCGACACGATAGAGATGCGTTCCCCCATAGGCTACTACACCTGGTGGGAATGGGAATACTATCTGGAGCACCAAAGGATGGTTGGTTACCTTGCATCAGCAGGTAGGGGTGAAAGAATGTTGCGTTTCTACACACCTGTACCCATAAAAATAGTCGGTGTCGCCGGTATCCCTGGTTCGAGTCCTGTGGAGCCGGAGATGGTCAATCAGGAGCTGGAGATGACCTATCATGAGTATTTCCGCATCTACGAGGCCACACCGTCGGGCCATCCGCTCGTGGCGCAGGCCAAATGGAATCTCGACGACCCTCACCGCTATCTTCATCTCCGTGGACATGGACATCAGGGGGAAAGTTACTGTGGACTCACATGCTGCTGCGAGAGTCCCTGGGAAAAGGTGCTGCCTTTGTATGAGTATTATTTCGACACGCCCTTTTATGTCACAGACTCTTTTTATGTCGGGGGGACCTTTTATAACAACGCGCCTGATGGAACGAATACCCAAACGCGCTATTATGCAGCGATGGGCGAAGGTGCCTATTATTCATGTATAGAAGAGCCGATGTATTACAATCAATGTTGGATTTTGGGTATAACCTACATGTACCGCCTCGGAGACAATGAGGAATGGCACTGGTCGACATCATCGGACACAAATGTAGAATTTATTTCTGTTGATTTGATATTTCCCTTGATTCAGGTGGACACCACGATGCCGCCTGAGGGGATGTGTGTGCCGGTGGAGAATGTACAGGTGATGGCGATGGCCGATTCGAGTGCCCTGGTGACATGGGACGGATTCCCCAACTACACTGTTGTCGAGGTGTGCTATGGCCCGAGGAATCTGCCTGTGAGCCAATGGACTGTGATGAGGGTGGAAGACAGCACGATGTGCCGTATTCACGACCTCAACCCATCGCTTCCATTCTATGGTTTGAAGGTGCGGGCTATCTGCAACGACGAGAAAACCCCCACAATGTGGAGCGAGGTGGTGTGGTTCCAGCCCGAGGCTGGGTCGTCCACCGAAGGTATCAACGGCAACGGGACCCTGCTGTCGCAGGGAGTGTTCCTCGCACCGAACCCCGCCAGCGACGTTTTGACGGTGACATCCAGCTTCAGCTTGCGAAATATCAACATCTACAATACCAACGGATTGCTGGTGTACAGCGAGCCCGCCGGCGGACATGAGTCCACGGTGCCGCTTCACGACTTCCTGCCCGGAGTCTACCTGATGGAGATTGACACCCATGGCGGCACCACCCACAAGAAGTTTTTCAAGGGGAAGTAAGGTCGTAAAGTTGTAAAGTCGTAAGGTCGGGGGGGAAGAGAAAAAAAAGCACCTGCCGTGTTGAGGGCAGGCGCTGGGTTGATATGCTTGCTTGTTGTTTTCAGCTACACTTGCTCCATCCGCAGTTGGGGCAGCTTTTGCAGCCACTGTTGTAGACGAGCTTGCTGCCGCAGTCGGGGCACATCTCGTCGGTCTCGGTGCCGTCCTTGATGTAGCGTTTCAGGGCGCGGGCCACACCGTTGGACCAGGTGGTGATGCTGTCGGTGTCGAAGGTGAGCTTGCCGATGAGTTCCACGACGTTGGGGATGGGCATGCCGTGGCGCAGGATGCCGGAGATGAGCTTGGCATAGTTCCAGTACTCTTTGCGGAACATGCGCGAGAGGCCCTCGATGGTGATGTGGTAGCCGTCCTGGTCGGTGAACTGGAAGTCGTAGCGGGCATGCTCGTCGCCTTTTTCCTTGACGCGGATGACCCATCCTTTCTCCACCCACTTGGGCAGGAGGAAGTTCTCGGCACGGCCTGTGAAGATTTCGTAGGGACGGCCTTCGTACATGCCGACGACGGCAATCCAGTCCTCTTTCTCGTTCTTGAAGCGGACAATTTCGGCCTCGAGTTTCTTGGGACGTTTGGGGGCTTTGCTCTCGCCGAAGCAGGGGTTGTCTTTCTTGCCCTCGCTGTTGCTCACCAGGACGCCGGTGCGCGAGCCGTCGCGGTAGATGGTGCAGCCTTTGCAGCCACTCTCCCAGGCGGTCTCGTAAATCTTGGAGACGACCTCCTTGGTGGTCTCCTTGGGGATGTTGACGGTGACGGAGATGCTGTGGTCGACCCACTTCTGGATGGCACCCTGCATCTTCACCTTGGCCACCCAGTCGATGTCGGCGCTGGTGGCGTGGAAGTAGGGGCTGCGCTCGATGACCTTCTGCAACGCGGCATCGTCCATGTGCATCACCTCGCCGACATTGTAGCCGTTGACACGGGCCCAGTCGAGGAACTTGGGGTGGAAGACGTTGTACTCCTCGAAGTAGTCGCCGTTCTCGTCCTTGATGATGTTCTTGTTGGAGGCGTCTTTGTCGTTGGGGTTTATCTTCTTGCGGCGTTTGTAGTTGACGAGGAAGACGGGCTCGATGCCGCTGGTGGTCTGGGTGCAGATGGAGACGGTGCCGGTGGGGGCGATGGTGAGGAGGGCGATGTTGCGGCGGCCGTATTTGACCATCTCGTTGTAGAGTTCGGGGTCGGCCTCGCGGATGCGGCTGATGAGGGGGTTGTGCTCCTCGCGGTGGGCGTCGTAGATGGGGAAGCATCCGCGCTCCTTGGCCAGCTGCACGCTGGAGGCGTAGGCGGCGCAGCAGAGGGTTTGCTGCACTTTGACGGCAAAGGCAGTAGCCTCCTCGGAGCCGTACTGCAGCCCCAGGGCGGCTAGCATGTCGCCTTCGGCGGTGATGCCGAAGCCGCTGCGACGACCCTCGAGGCATTTCATCTTGATGTTGAGCCACAGGTTGTGCTCCACCTGCTTGATCTCGTCGCTTTCGGGGTCGGACTCAATCTTCTTCAGTATCTGGTCCACCTTCTCGAGCTCGAGGTCGATGAGGTCGTCCATCAGGCGTTGGCCTTTGGCGACGTGGTCGCGGAAGAGGTCGAAGTTGAAGCGTGCCTCCTTGGTGAAGGGGTTCTCCACGTAGGAGTAGAGGTTGATGGCCTGGAGGCGGCAGCTGTCGTAGGGACAGAGGGGTATCTCGCCGCAGGGGTTGGTGCTCACAGTGCGGTAGCCGAAGTCGGCGTAGCAGTCGGGTACGCTCTCGCGGAGGATGGTGTCCCAGTAGAGCACGCCGGGCTCGGCGCTGGACCATGCGTTGGCGATAATCTTGTTCCAAAGGGCGCGGGCGTCGATGGTCTTGGTGAAGATGGGGTTGGGCGAGTCGATGGGGTATTGCTGCACGAAGGGCTTGCCCTCCATGGCGCAGCGCATGAATTCGTCGGTAATCTTCACGCTGACGTTGGCGCCGGTAATCTTGCCCTGCTCCAGCTTGGCGTCGATGAAGCTCTCGGCGTCGGGGTGCTTGATGCTGATACTCAGCATCAGGGCGCCGCGGCGACCTCCCTGTGCCACCTCGCGGGTGGTGTTGGAGTAGCGCACCATGAAGGGCACGATGCCAGTGGAGGTGAGGGCGCTGTTCTTGACGGGGCTGCCGCCGGGGCGTATGTGGCTCAGGTCGTGACCCACGCCGCCGCGGCGTTTCATCAGTTGCACCTGCTCCTGGTCGATTTTCATGATGCCGCCATAGGAGTCGCTGTTGCCTTGGTTGCCGATGACGAAGCAGTTGGAGAGCGACACCACCTGGAAGTTGTTGCCGATGCCGCTCATGGGGCTGCCCTGCGGGACGATGTAGCGGAAGTCCTTGAGCAGCTGGTAGATTTCCTCCTCGGACAGGGGATTCTGGTACTTCTCCTCGATGCGGGCGTATTCGGCGGCCAGGCGATGGTGCATCATGTCGGGGTTGAGTTCGTAGATGCGGTTGTCCTCGCGCAGGGCGTATTTGTTCATCCACACATTGGCGGCCAGCTCGTCGCCATGGAAATAGTCCACCGATGAGCGCATAATCTCTTCGGGGGTATACTGACGGTACTCTTTGGTGTTCTTTTGGGGTTCAATAGAGGAAAACAAGTCCATAATGCCCTGAATTTCAATTTTCAATTATCAATTCTCGATTTCTTTTCGTGTTGCTAAATTAGTTAGAAAAAACCAGATGTGGACGGTAAGTTATCAACAAAAAACGCACCCATGGAGGGTGCGTTCTTTTGCTTTCAAACGTTTGCTCGGTGGAAAAGTGGTGAGCGGTTAGTCTTCGGCATGTTTCCGGGAGCCGTCGATGGCCTCGGAAACATTGATGACGTAGTCGCCGAGTTTCTCGTAGAGGGCGTAGAGGCTGGAGTAGGCGTTGCCGATGGCGTAGTCGTAGACACCCAGCTTGAGGGCGTCGAGGTGCTGCTTGCGCAGACGGTCGCGCTCGGCGTTGATGGCGTGCTCGGCGGCGTAGGCGGCATCGAGGTCCACATGGTCGTAGTCGTGCAGGTTGCTGTCCATCACGTCGAGGGCCTGTTGCACCAACTGGCGCATCTGCTCGAGGTTGGCGTTAAGGCCGGCGTCGAAGTGTACGGCGTCCTCGCGTTTGCTTTGACGTGTCATGGCAATCTGGTAGATGGTGTCGCCGATGGACTCCAGGTTGTCGATGATGCGGAGCATGGTGCTGATGCGCTCGGAGGCATGTGCGGAGATGTCGCCCGACCCTACCTTGGTGAGGAACTTGCTGATTTCCATCTCCATGCGGTCAGTAATCTCTTCATACTTGGCGATGCGCTGCATGATGGCGTCGAATTCCTCGTCTTTCTTGGCGGTGCGGAGGCCGGGCAGGAAGGTGTACATGCGGAGAATGCGCTTGGAGAACTCCTCGATTTCGCTCTTGGCGCTCTGGAGGTTGAGCTCGGCGGTGGAGAGCAGGTTGGGCTCGAGGTAGGTGAGGCGGAACTCTTCCTCGCCCTCCTCTTTCTTCTCGGGTACCATCCAGGTGACTATCTTGACAATCTGAGGGATGAAGAAGGCCAGGATGATGGTGGTGACGACATTGAAGAGCGTATGGAAGACGGTGATGGCCAAGGGAATGAGCGGTATGTTGGGTAACAATACGTCGAGTTTCTCGCTGATAGCCATCACGAAGTTGCAAATGGGGTAGAACGGGATGAGGAAAATGAGGGCACCGGCTACGTTGAAGACCAAATGGGCGCGAGCGGTACGCTTGCCGGTGGTGCCGGTGGTCATGGCCACGACCTGGGCGGTCAAGGTGGTGCCAAGGTTCTGACCTATCACCAGGGCCATCGAAGTGGGGAAGTCGATCCATCCCTGGCTGGCCATGAGCAAGATGACGGCTGTCATGGCCGACGAGGTCTGCAGGATGATGCACAAGATGGCGCCCACCACGATGAAGAGCAGGACGGACCAGTAGCCCCACTGTCCCAGCGAGGCGATGGAGTGGGCCACGTCCTCGTTCAGCGGCGGCACGGAATCGCCCATCAGACCGAGGCCGAGGATGAGCAGGGCGAGGCCCACGATGGTCTGGCCGAGGTACTGCATCTTGTTCTTCTTGCTGAAGATGAAGAAGAGGCTGATGGCGGCAATGACCATGGGCATCAAGGGGACGTTTTCATCCTCGCTGCCTCCGCCGAGGCCGAAGAGGGTGATGATCCAGGCCGTGACGGTGGTGCCAATGTTGGCACCCATCACCACGGCGATGGCACCTGCCAGCGTCAGGAGTCCCGCGCCGGCGAAGCCCACGGTCATCACGGTGGTGGCCGTCGAGCTCTGGATGATGGCGGTGACGCCGGTACCGGCCAGGATGCCGCTGAGCGGTTTGCCGGTGACCTTGGTCAGGATGTGGCGCAGTTTGGAACCCGCGTACTTCTGAAGACCCTCGCTCATGAGTTTCATGGCGAAGAGGAATACTGCCAATGCTCCAGCCAGCTTCAAACAAACAAGAATAATTTCCATAATGTGTTGATACTTAATTCTTAATTCTTAATTCTTAATTCTAGTTGATGCTGCAAAAGTACAGAGATTATCGTTACCAAATTGTTACGTTTTTGTTAAGTTTTTTTTTGAAACGGTAGAATACGATAAAAATAATATCTACGTTAATAAAGGTATGAATTCCGAAAAGAAGGCGTCTAACGCCAGTAATATAATATTGATACTCATGGCAATGGTGCTGGGAGTGCTTATCGGACTAATGTTCGCCAGCCACCCCAGCAGTCAGCCATCTAGATCCTTTGGTACTTTCTCCGAGGTGCTCGACCTGGTGGAGAGCCGGTATGTCGACTCGGTGGATGCAGATTCGTTGAGCGAGCGGCTAATGGGTGCGATGCTCAGCGAACTAGACCCTCACAGTATTTATCTGTCAGCCCGCGAGACCGAGCGCACCACAGAGTTGATGCGCGGCAATTTCGAGGGCGTGGGACTGGTGTTGCGCCGCGAGGGTGATACCACTTATATCGGCCGTGTGATGGCCGACGGCCCCTCTGCGGGCTCGGGTCTGTTGCCCGGCGACATGATATGGGCTGTGGATGGTAGGCGGGTGAGCGGAGTGGGGATGCCCGCCGACTCTGTGGTGTCGCTTTTGCGTGGTCCCCGCCGCTCGACGGTGACTATTGAGGTGAAGCGAAAGGGAAGAAGCGAAAAGCGGGAGGTGAGAAGGGGTACGGTGAACTATAAGTCGTTAACCTATAGCGGTATGCTTGACGATACGACGGGCTATATCCTGCTCTCCACATTCTCTTCCACCAGTCACGATGAGTTCTGTGACGCGTTGCATAACCTGCTGAAGAAAGGCATGACGAACCTCATCTTCGACCTGCGTGGCAATACAGGTGGCTCGCTCGAAAGTGCCGTCGGCATTGCCAACGAGCTGCTTCCCGATGGCAGTCTCATTGTCTACACCCAAGGGGCACACTACCGGCGTCAGAATGTCTACGCCCGCCGTGGAGGACTATTCACACAAGGACGAGTGACGGTGATGGTGGATGAGGAGTCGGCATCGGCTTCGGAAGTGGTCAGCGGAGCCCTTCAGGACAACGACCGTGCCACCATCGTAGGACGTCGCACCTTTGGTAAGGGATTGGTGCAGCGCGAGTTTGAACTGAGTAATGGCTCCTCGGTACTGCTAACCGTGGCCCGCTACTATACCCCCTCGGGACGCTCTATCCAGCGCCCCTACAGCGAGGGGACCGATGAATACTACCGCGACTATGTCAACCAACTGATAGAGGAGTCGTATGCCGACAATCCGACGCTGCATGTCACCGACTCGACCCCCTACTATACCGTCAGTGGCCGTACGGTGTACGGCGGTGGCGGCATCTTCCCCGACAAGTTGATACCCTACCACAAAGATTCCACTTTGGCGTACTACAACAGACTTTCTGCCAAGGGACTGGTGATCCGTATGGCTTTTGCTCTGGTGAAGGATCATGCGGCCGAGTGGCTTGATGGCTATGCCAATGCTACGACATTCTGTCGCAACTTCCGCGTCAGTGAGGAAATGATGCAGCGTCTGGTGGCCCTGGGTGAGCGCGAAGGTATTTCTCTCGACCGCAAGGGACTTGATGCACAGCGCCATCTCTTCGTTACCATGCTGAAAGCCTATGTGGGAGACTTCCTTTTCGGAGAGGAGGCATTCTATCCCATGTACCAGCAGGTGGATGAGGATTTGAAGGAATTAAGAAAAAAAGTAGTTAAATAGTAAGTAGACAGTAGTTAAGAATTATGAAATATCGTTTATTGTTTTTCTTTTTGTTCTCGCTCTTCGCAGCTCATTCCTCGATTTGTGAGGCGCAGAAGAGCAGTCTGAAATGCACTTTCCGTGCGCTTCCACAAGGGTCGCGTCTAGTGGTCAGCGAGCCCCAGGGTGGCAAACTTGTGCCTACCGACACCTTGGCGTTGGATGCCAAGGGCACTGTATCTCTCGAACGTGCGCTGGCCGATCCCGCCATGCTGGTACTCACTCTCACACAGCCGCAGAGCCCGATGTTGCATGTGCTGCTTCTGCCCAAGGAAAAGGTGACAATGGAAGTGGAATATCTTCCCGCAGCCAACCTCCTCGACATCAATTTGGTGAAGGGGTCGGAGAATATGGCTCTCTACAAAAGTTACACCAATATGGCGTCAGAGTTGATGAAGAACGGCCAAGGAGACCAGATGGCCGATCGCATGGAGGCATTGCTCGACGCCCATCCAGGAGTGCTGATGAGTGCATTTCTGGTCACCTTCTTCGAGAAGTCCTTTGAGCAGCATGCCGGCTTATATAGAAAGATACGCGATGCCTTGATAGACAAGTGGCCAGAGAACGATTTTGTGCGCCATATCGACGGACGTCTACGTTCGACGATGATAGGATTTGAGGCCCCCGATATCGCCCTTGCCGACCCCGACGGCAACATCCGCCACCTTAGCGATTTGCGCGGCAAGGTGGTACTCATCGACTTCTGGGCTTCGTGGTGCCGCCCCTGTCGTATGGAGAACCCCAATGTGGTGCGACTCTACAAGGCCTACCATGACAAGGGTTTCGAGATTTTCAGCGTCTCGCTCGACAACAGTCGCGATGCCTGGCTGAAAGCCATAGCCACCGACCATCTGGAATGGCCAAACCATGTGAGTGACCTCCGTGGATGGGGTTCGGCAGGAGGCCGCCTCTATGGGGTGCAGTCTATTCCCGCCACGGTGTTGGTTAGTCGCGACGGTATTGTTTTGGCACGGAATTTGCGTGGACAAGAATTGGAGAATAAGCTAAAAGAAATATTTGCACAATGATAACAACTACACAGATAGAAATGGCCCTAGGCCATGTGAACGACCCCGATTTAGGCCGCAGCCTCACAGAGCTCGGTATGATTGAGAACATTAAAGTGGATGGCATGAAGGTGAGTTTCGACCTTGTCCTCACTACGCCGGCATGCCCCATGAAGAAAAAGATGAGTGACGACTGTATCGCTGCTATTCACGAGTTGGTGGACCGCAATGCAGAGGTGGAGATAAATCTCACCTCCCGTCCTCAGCCCGACCCCAAGGAAGAGTTTAAAGAAGTCTTCAGGAACATTCACCATATCATCGCCGTAGCCTCCGGTAAAGGTGGCGTGGGCAAGAGCACCGTGGCCGCCAACCTTGCTATTTCGCTAGCCAAGACAGGCGCCAAAGTTGCTCTTGTCGACGCAGATATCTACGGCCCCTCCATCCCCATCATGTTCAACATCGAAGGAGAGGAAGTCTACGGTCACCATGTGGGTGACAAGACCTACATGCTCCCCATAGAAAAATATGGCATCAAGTTGATGTCCGTCGGTTTCTTTGTCGATGCCACTAAAGCCCTTGTCTGGCGTGGCCCCATGGCCAGCGGCGCCCTCAAGCAAATCCTCACCGAGACCTGGTGGGACGAGGTTGACTACATGGTGGTCGATATGCCTCCGGGAACAGGTGATATTCAGCTCACTTTGGCCCAGACCATTCCTGTCAGCGGAGCTATCATTGTCAGCACCCCCCAGCAGGTCGCATTGGCCGACGTTGTGCGCGGTGTGGAGTTGTTCCGTAACGAAGCTGTCAATATCCCCGTGCTGGGATTTGTGGAGAACATGGCCTACTTCACCCCCGCCGAATTGCCGAACAACAAATACTACATCTTCGGGAAAGGTGGTTGCCGCCGTTTGGCCGAGGAAATGAATATTCCTCTGCTGGGCGAGATACCTCTGGTACAAGTCATTGCCGAGAGCGGAGACAACGGAAAGCCTGTGGCGCTCTTCAATCCCGCCAACGTCCATGACCCTGTGCGCGATGCCTTTGACCAACTGGCACAAAACACCATCACCGAAATCTGTAAATTGAATATAAAATGACTGAACAAGAGAAACCTGCCGTTGAGCAGAAAGTAAAAAACGCCCTCGCCCAGATTCGTCCCTACCTTCAGCAGGACGGTGGCGACGTAGAATATGTCGACATGACCGCTGAAGGTGTTGTTATTGTGCGCCTCAAAGGTCACTGTGGTTCCTGCCCTCATGCCATGCAAACCCTCAAGCAAGGCATTGAACAGGCTATCAAGCGTGTAATCCCTGAGGTAAAATCAGTAGAGAAGATATGATTTATACAAAGACTGGCGACAAAGGCACTACCTCGCTTGTGGGGGGGAGCCGCGTGCCCAAGGACAGCCATCGCGTCGAGGCCTATGGTACCGTCGATGAACTTAATTCGCATATTGGTCTCTTGGCCGAGATGTTCCGTCCCTTACAGGGAGGCTACTATGAAGAACTGAAAGCTGTGCAGCACAACCTCTTTACCCTCCAGACTCTGTTGGCCACCGAAGACGAGACCTTCTATGCCCGTCTGCCGCAACTCGATATGGAAGAGGTGGAAATGCTTGAGCGTCAGATTGACACCATCACCGATCAACTTCCGCAGTTGCATAACTTTGTCATTGCCGGCGGCAATGTCATAGGCGCCCAGTCCCACATATGCCGCACTGTCTGCCGCCGTGCAGAGCGCTGTGTCGTCACCCTTGCACGCGAGGAATCGGTGGACGAGGTAATAATGCGTTATCTCAACCGTCTTTCCGACTATCTTTTTGTGCTTGCTCGACGCGCCGTGGTGATGGATGGCAAGGAGGAGGACTTGTATATCAACTGATTAAAAAAAATATTTGGTAGAATTAGGAAAAGGTGTACATTTGCAAAAAATTTTAAACAGCAGGTAATAGTACAGACTACACATAATCATTGCTTTAAAGTATGTATTGGACATTGGAATTAGCATCGAAACTTGAAGACGCCCCTTGGCCCGCAACCAAAGAGGAACTTATAGATTATGCCCAGCGCACGGGTGCTCCGATGGAGGTTGTAGAGAATCTTCAGGAGATAGAGGATGAGGGAGATCAGTACGAAAGCATCGAGGATATTTGGCCCGATTACCCCACCAAAGAGGACTTTTTCTTTGAAGAAGACGAATACTAGTATATCTTTTATTGGCTCTGGCAACGTTGCCACCCATCTTGCACTCGCCTTCCATGCAGAGGGATACAGCATCCGTCAGGTGTTCTCCCGCGAATATGACCATGCTGCTCTTCTGGCTGGAAGGGTAGGGGCACAGCCTGTTGACAAAGTCTCTTTACTTGACGCTGCTTCTGATATTTATCTGTTGGCTGTTAACGACGATGCCCTTTACGACTTAGCTCTCGACCTGCGTTTTCCTCAAGCCTTAGTCCTCCACACCTCTGGCAGCACTCCTACCACGGTGCTTAAGCCTGTCAGCCACCGTTTTGGAGTTGTATGGTCTCCGCAAACTTTCGTGCGCGACATTGCCATTGACTATAGCACCCTTCCCCTCTGCATTGAAGGTAACACTCCTTCTGTCGAGGATGAGATAGAAACCCTATGCGCTTCCGTCAGCCGCAATATCCACCACCTCGACTTCCAACAGCGCCTATGGGCTCATCTGGCTGCTGTGATGGTCAACAACTTCGGCAATGCTATCAACGCCCTCGCCCAGGAACTAGCTGAAAGTCATGGAATAGATTTTTCCATCCTGCGCCCATTGGCAGAGATGACTGTGAAAAAGATGGACTATGGTCCTCTATGGGCGCAGCAGACGGGTCCTGCACGCCGCCACGACGAAAAAACCCTCGATGTCCAGCGCCGCCTCCTTGTTGACGACCCCAAACTCCTCCATCTCTACAACCTCATGACAGAGATAATTCAACAAAATCAGTAATCAAGTAGGTGATAATTAGGAAGTTAAGACGACACTGCTCTCCATGATATTCATTGATACCCACTGCCATCTCTACGACGAAGCTTTCGACGCCGACCGCGACGAAGTTCTGCAACGTGCCTTAGACGCAAGTGTTACCACTTTGTTGCTCCCCGCCATCGATAACCAGAGTCACGACAAACAGGAACTCCTGGCATCACAGCATCCACATTGTTTCCGGCAGATGATGGGATTGCACCCCACTTCAGTGAAAGAAGACTTCGAGCAAGAACTTGCTATCGTCCACGACCGTCTTTTCCGCAATTCAGAATTCAATTATGTAGCCGTTGGCGAAATTGGCATGGACCTCTACTGGGACCGCACCTTCGAGGTCCAGCAGCGCGAGGTGTTGCGTCGCCAGCTTCGCTGGGCCGAGGAGCTCGACCTCCCTGTCTGTCTCCATATCCGTAAGGCCCACAACGAGGTCTTCAATCTCCTTCGTGAACTGAACCGTCCTACGTGGCGTGGCGTGATGCACTGTTTTGGAGGCAGTATGCAGGAGGCAGAACGAGCCCTTGAGATGGGATTTCATCTGGGTATCGGGGGGGTGGTGACCTTCAAGAACGCCACCATGGCCGAGGTTGTAAAGGTCGTACCTCTCGACCGCCTCCTTCTTGAGACTGACGCCCCCTACCTCAGTCCCGTGCCCCACCGCGGCCAGCGCAACGAGCCTTCATACATCCCCCTTATCGCCCAGCATATTGCTGATTTTAGGGGTGCTTCACTCGCTGAAGTCGCCGCCATTACCACCGCCTCCGCGCGCACCCTCTTCTGTTTATAGTTGCCTATAGGAAAGCTGTACGTATCTTTCCCAACGAGGCCTTTTTGCCAAGCCCACCCTCAGGTGTCATTAGGGTGCAATCGGGGTCATCATGTTGCAATCGGGGACGATTTTCTGGTGACACACCAAGATGGGGCCTTATATTATAGGCTCAGAATAACAGGACGGTTCGTCTAATGGAAGTAAAAAGTTTTCAACAGTTGCTCACTAACCGTAGATTGCTGACTTTTAATTACCGATTGCCAGCTATTAATTGTTTGTTTTCAGCTAATTATTATTATTTTTTTTATTGTCATGAAACTTTTTTGTTGTTTCTTCGTTTAGGGTTATGAACAACACTATTTGGTTAAAAAAAACAAAAAAAGGATTTTTTTGGCAATAAATGGAAATTTCTTCGTACTTTTACAACCTGAAAAATAGTAGGTAAAAATGGCGTTAATACTTGGTAAAGAGTATTGTAAGGTCGATTCGAACGGCCGGTTCAAGTTCCCGATTGCCCTCAAGAGGCAGTTGGAGAGCGAGGACGGTCGTTTTGTAATTCGCCAGAGTGTCTATGCCGAGTGTTTGGAGCTGTGGACCTATGCCAGTTTCAGGGAGGAAGTGGAGAAGTTGCAAGGGATGCTGAATCCCTATCGCCGCGAGGATCGCGACCTGTTGCGTAAGCTGACGGAAGGTAATATCATCGAGTTGGACTCGAACGATCGCCTTTTGGTGCCGACGGAGCAGAAGTCGGTGATTGCGAAGGCCAAAGAAATTGTGCTACAGTCGACTGGCAAGTTCATAGAGCTCTGGAGCCGTGAGGCCTATGAGAAGATGAACAATTCCAACAACGACTTTGCCCTAAAGGCGGAGGAGTTGTTGGGGCGGGTGCTCCCGCTGAGCGAAAAAGGCCAGTCGAAAGTTGAAAGCTGAAAGTGCAAAGTTGAGTGAATGCCAGTACCATGTACCGGTGATGCTTGAGGAGGCCCTCGAGGGTCTTGCCCTGCGTCCCAATGGGACATATGTTGACGTGACTTTTGGCGGCGGCGGTCATTCGCGTGCTATCTTGAAGCGTTTGGGCTCCGATGGACATCTGTTTGCTTTCGACCAGGACGAGGATGCTGCACAAAGAGTGGAGACTGGAAAGTGGAAAGTGGAGAGTGAGGCGCAGTTCACGTTCATCAACGAGAATTTTCGTCATTTGAAAGGCTATTTGAGACTACACGGTGTGCGACAGGTAGATGGCATTTTGGCCGATTTAGGGGTAAGCAGTCATCAGTTTGATGAGGGAGAGCGTGGCTTTTCAACACGTTTTGACGGTCCCCTTGATCTGCGCATGGACCGTCGGAGCGAGATGACAGCTGCCGATTTAGTGAATAAACTCGGTGAGGAGGAGCTGGTTACTCTGCTGAAGAATTATGGCGAGTTGCCCAACGCACGTCAGATGGCGAGGGCGATTGTGAGAAAGCGAGATGGGAAAAGTGAGAAGGAAGAAGTAAGATCGGAAGATGGGGAACGGAGAGAGATAAAGACGACGGGAGAACTGAAGGAGGCTGTGAGGCACCATTTGCCGCGCGGTATGGAGAACAAGTATTTGGCGATGCTTTTCCAAGCACTACGCATCGAAGTGAACGGTGAGTTGGAGGCACTGAAAGAGATGTTGTTTCAAGCTTCTGAATTGCTGGCACCCGGCGGACGACTGGTGGTGATTAGCTACCATTCGCTAGAGGACCGGCTGGTGAAAAACTTCATGCGTAGCGGCAATTTCGAAGGCAAGGTGGAGAAGGATTTCTATGGCAATGTGCTGTGGGGAATGCGGATGGTGAGCCACGGGGCAGTGAAGCCTTGCGATGAAGAGGTGGAGCACAATTCGAGGGCAAGGAGTGCACGGCTGAGAGTGGCGGAAAGAGTGGGAGTGTAATGAACAGTGTATAAATAAGGATTAAGATAATAATGGGCAATAGGTTCAGAGAAAAGGTTGTTGAAGAGGGACTGGAGAGTGATCAGCAGTCGGTAGTCGACAGTCGACAGTCGGTTGACAACGAACCTGATGAGGTGTATGAGGAGGCGAGGGGGCAGAAGGTTAAAGGTGAGAAAGTGGCGAGAGGAGTGGCAAAGGTGTTGGGTGGTGATATGTTGTCTGACAAACTGGTACTGAAACAGATTCCATTGCTACTGCTGTGTCTTTTCTTTCTACTGCTACTGGTGGCCAACCGCTATAGGGTGGAGAGCCTGAGTCGAGAGAAAAAGGCCACAATGGACCGTATCAATGATCTGCGTGAACAGAGAATACAGTTGCAGAAACAGTATCAGGAGAGTGTGAAGATTTCGCATATTGCCGAAGAGTTGAGTGAGACTGGGGTGTGTATTACGAGTGGTCCACCGTATGAAATTTAGGATAACATAACCTCCAGAGCAATAAAGACTTTACGGTTTTTTGAAATAGTAATAATTTGAAGAAAAACGAACATAGGAAGAATGTAAGGATGACGCGCGGTATGACCGTGCTTTACCTGCTTTTGACGCTGGTAGGCGGTGTTGTGGTTTTGTGGAAAATGGCTGACATACAATTTGGTACTCATACATTTATAAAGGACAAGGGCGATACGCTAACCTATACATGGCGCGAAAAGGGGAAACAGCGAGAGTTTGACTTGGATACGGACACGGCTCGAAGAGGCAATATTTATTCCAACGATGGCAAGATTTTGGCCACTACAGTGAAAGAATGTGATTTCTGTTTGGATCTTAATAAAGACTTTGAGTACGATGCTCAGGGTAATCCTGTTTACGACAAGAATCATAATCCTAAGCAGAATTGCCCGATTGTTGACAGTAATTACAGTAAGTACCTTGACACAGTGTGTCTGCTATTGCATCGCTCTTTCCCGAAGAAAAGCGTGGAGTACTATCGCAATCGTATTGACAATGAGCGCAAAAAGGTACGCCCGAGTAGGTGTTTCGTGGTGGAGAAACGGGTGCCTTATTCCACATGGCAGACCATCGCTCATCTTTCAGGATGGAAGAACGGTGTGGTGAGGGAAAAGGTGGAGAAAGAAATTATTAATGGTCGCGAAGTGATGAAGACACGGTCAGTAATCAAGCAGCGGAGGGCACACATCTATGGTAATATGGCGGAGAACACAATAGGATTTTATAACAGCGAGTCGCTTGACACATACACAGGTCTCGAGGGTGCCTATGACTCGATTCTACGTGGACAGAATGGCAAGTTCTACCGTCGCCGTTTAACCAAGGGTTTGTGGCTGCCCGATGAACCTCATGGACGTAAGGAGATTGTTCAGCATTCTGCGGGAGAAAAAGTGGATACTGTGGTGGTACAGAACAAAGTGGATGGAATGAGCATTGTGTCAACTATTGATACACGCTATCAAGACATTGCCGAGAGTTCATTGCGCAAAGCATTGTCACAATATGGCGGAAGTGGAGGCTGTGCCATCCTAATGGAGATGGAAACAGGTTATGTTTTGGCTTGTGCCAATTTGGCTGTTGACACTGCGTCGCACAGTTATTTGGAGGTGCGGGATCGCAACGTGGCCGTCAGCGATGTCTACGAACCAGGTTCTACTTTCAAGACCGTCATACTCACCGCCATGCTCAATGACCCCGACGTGAAAATTGATACCGCAATGCAACTCAAGTGTGGCTATAAGAATTTCGGTGGTAAATACGGTGAAATCAAAGACGACCATACCTTGGAGGACCGCGATTCACTGAATGTTCGTGAGGTTATAGAACAGTCGTCCAATGTGGGAATGAGTGATCTGGGTTGGAGGCTCTATAACACGCGTCGCGATACGCTACGTCATCTGGTAGAGCGCATATTCCCTTATGAGAAACTGCATCCCGACGTGAGGGCCCGCGAGTATAATTCGCGTATCAATGATTTGCATACATCCAACCGTGACTTTCTCAACTTCTGTTATGGTTACTCTACTCGCGTATCTGCTTTACAACTTATTACTTTTTACAATGCGCTGGGTGCTGAAGGCCGTATGGTTAAGCCTCAATTCTGCAAGGGAGTAATGTATGGCGACCGAATGATAGCAAGCAAGCCTATAGTGTTGAATCCGAAAATCTGTAGTCGAGAGAGTGCACGTATGATGCGTACTATGCTTGAAGGAGTGGTGGAACATGGTACAGGCAATAATATAAAAAATAACACTTATGGTATTGCAGGTAAGACGGGTACTGCTGTGCATAGTTATGCTAATGTGCGCCGTTATAACGCCTCGTTTGCAGGCTTCTTCCCCTCGGAGAATCCACGGTACACTTGTCTTGTAGTGCTACAGGATATCCCCTTTTATGGACGTCAGGCCGCTTTGGTGTTCAAGGCTATTAGCGACTGTGTGGTGGCTGTGGACAAGCGCCTGAGCGGGGGTGCAGTGAAAAGTGCATGGCCCCGTTTAGAAGCTGACAGTGCGAAGGCATTGCAAAATCCCAAATTGGAAAAGGGCCGTCAAAAAGAGATAGAGAAAATATATAAGACATTGGGACGTACATACCGCACTTCAGACAAGAAAAGCGAATGGGTGTACTATTCCAGCGGAAACGATTCAACAGCTGCTGGATACCGTCCTTATCATCCTAAAGAAGGATTGGTTCCTCAGTGTTTAGGTATGAGTGCAAAGGATGCAGTGGCACTGCTTCGACAGCAGGGTTACCGTGCAACGGTGAGAGGTTATGGCAAGGTGGCACTGCAGCAGCCGAAAGGAGGCACTGCAGCAGCGAAAGGAATAAAGGTAGTGCTGGAATTGAGATAGAGAGGACATCAAATAGAGACGATAACAATATCTGTAATGAATGAAACTGAAAGATATTATACAGGGAATTGAGGTTGAAGTACACGGTAACGTGGATGTGGAGGTGAACAACCTTCAGTTTGACTCGCGTAAAGTGGGGAAAGGAACATTGTTTGTGGCGCAGCGAGGTACAAAAGTTGATGGACATGACTATATCGGTAAGGCTGTAGAAACTGGTGCAGTGGCTGTGGTGTGCGAGGAATTGCCAGCAGCCAGCAGTCGGCAGTCGTCGGTCAGTTATGTGGTGGTGAAGGACAGCAGTGAGGCATTGGGTGAGATGGCGGACAATTATTACAAACATCCGTCGCGGAGCCTAAAACTGGTGGGTATTACAGGCACCAATGGCAAGACGACAACGGTGACGCTATTACACAGGATGTTCCGTGAATTAGGATTCCATGCGGGTCTAGTATCGACCATTGTAAACAAGATTGACGAAGAGGAACTTCCTACGGGACACACTACTCCAGATGCTTTGGAATTGAACCAATTGTTACGCAGAATGGTGGACGCGGGATGTGAGTACTGCTTCATGGAGGTGAGCTCGCATGCTGTGGTGCAAAAACGTGTTGCAGGTGTGGAATTCGCGGGTGCCATTTTTAGCAATATTACCCACGACCATCTTGATTTCCATAAAACTATGGCTAGTTATATTGCAGCAAAAAAAGGTTTCTTCGATGCCTTGTCAGCCACTGCATGGGCTTTGGTCAATATTGATGATAAGAATGGACGGGTGATGGTGCAGAACACGCATGCCAAAGTGAATACCTATGGTTTGCGTCAAAAGGGTGATTTCCACTGCAAAGTGTTGGAGGAAAGCTTTGAAGGAATGCATTTGTCTGTCAATGGAAAGGATCTCTGGAGTCGTCTGGTAGGTAGGTTCAATGCCTACAATCTGTTGGCTATCTATGGATCCGCGGTGTTGTGTGGTGTTAAGGAAAACGAGGCTCTCAGGGTATTGTCGATGCTTGGGCCGGCTCCTGGTCGGTTCCAGTATGTCAGTGGACGAGGCATCACAGCTATCGTAGACTACGCACACACACCAGATGCTTTGCAGAATGTGATAGAGACGATAGATGCCTTACGTCAGCCTACCCAACAGTTAATTACGGTGGTGGGTTGTGGTGGCGATCGTGATAAAACCAAGCGTCCTGAGATGGCCCAGATTGCCAGCAAGGGTAGTGATAAGTTAGTGCTGACGAGTGATAATCCACGTACTGAGAAGCCCGAGGATATACTTGACGACATGGATGCAGGTCTTACGGCTGAACAACTGAGTCGTGCAGTGCGTATCACTGACCGTCGTCAGGCTATCCGTACGGCTTGTATGATGGCTCGCGAGGGAGATATTATCCTCATTGCTGGCAAGGGCCATGAGAAATATCAAGAAGTGAATGGAGTGCGCAGCCATTTCGACGATGTGGAAGAAGTGGGGAGGGAATTAGGAATAAAGAATTAGGAGTTAAGAATTATGTTATATTATTTGTTTCATTGGATGCATGAGAGCTTGAATGTACCAGGGACGGGCGTATTTGAGTATATTTCGTTCCGCTCTGGTGCAAGTATTGTTACGGCTCTGTTTATCATGCTGTTTCTCGGTAAACCTTTCATCCGTTGGATGAAAAACAAGATGGGAATGATGGACGAGGTACGAACCGAGTTGGGGCTTGAGGGCGCTGTTCGCAAGGCACAGACTCCAACGATGGGGGGGCTGTTGATTTTGGCTGCTATCGTCATTCCCACGCTACTTTATGCGAAATTGGACAATGTTTATGTCCTGATTATGTTAGGCACAACGGTATGGATGGGAATAATAGGATTTATGGACGACTATCTGAAGAAAACACGTGGCAAGGCAGGTTTGCCGGGTAAGTACAAGGTTTTGGGGCAAGTATTATTGGGATTGGTGGTTGGCCTTTTGATTGTGTATCATCCGTCCATCACCGGTGGTACGTCGACAACCATTCCCTTTGTGAAGAATAATGAGTTTGACTATGCCTGGCTTGTAACTTGGATGGGTGACTGGGCGAGCGATTTGGTGTGGGTGATATATGTGATGGTAATCATTTTTATAGTGACTGCAGTGAGCAACGCTTCAAACTTGACCGACGGCATTGATGGTATCGCCACGGGTGTGGCAGCTGTCAACGGTGGTGCACTGGCATTGTTGGCATGGGTGAGTGGCAATATTATCATGGCAGGTTATCTGAATATTATGTACTTGCCACATATTGGAGAGTTGGCCGTTTTCAGTACTGCCTTTGTGGGAGCTACATTGGGATTCCTGTGGTTTAACTCTCATCCTGCCGAGATTTTTATGGGCGATACGGGCTCGCTGGCTATTGGCAGCATTATTGCTGTTTTTGCAGTATTGATTAAGAAGGAGTTATTATTGCCTGTGTTGTGCGGTATCTATGTGGTGGAGAATCTCTCGGTTATTATTCAGACTTCGTTCTGCAAATACTATCGCCGCAAACATAAGCTGCCTTCCAACCAAGTGGTTCCCGTGGAGAAGCGACCTTTCTTAATGACACCTCTCCATCACCATTACCAAAAGAAAGGTGTAGCTGAAGAAAAGGTGGTGTTGCGCTTCATTATTATTGCCATCTTATTGGCAATCTTCACACTCTCAACCCTTAAGTTGCGATAAAAACACTCAATCTTTAATACATTAACGCATTCACAATAATGACTATTGAAACTTTGGCCAAGCAGGGTCGCGAAAGAGTTTACACAGGATTGGCAGGTATTGATACTGTACGACTAAAAACGATGCGCAATTCATCGTTGAAGGCATGCTTCCATAGACTTGAAGAGACAAGGTACAGGCTTGAGTTTGTGGCGCGTGTATATGGCCGTGAATATATTAACGATGCTGCTTCTCGGTCGGTTAATGCTACATGGTATTCTCTTGAAAGTGTGACAGGAGGTATTATCTGGATTGCTGACGCACCTTTAAGGGATGTCGACTATGGACGATTGCTCTCTCCTGCACTCCGCAAAGTGCGCATGCTCCTTATTCTTGGTGGTGAAAGTGAATGTCTGCGTCGTTCATTCGGTGGCATTATCCCTGTTATTGAGGCTTGCCCCTCGATGGCCTATGCATTGCAGAAGGCCTATCGTTATGAGGCTGACGATGTAAAGGTCCTTTATTCCCCTGCCTGCGATGACGGTGTTTCTAAAGAAGAGAAAGGGGAGAGGTTCCGTCAAGAGGTAAACGAATTGTAAACATGAAGAAAACGAAGATATTCCGTGGAGATAAGACTATCTGGGTAGTGTTCTTGCTGCTCAGTATAATCTCACTGGTAGAGGTTTATAGCTCTATCGGTCTCTTCGCCTATTCCAGTGGTGGTGGGTGGCCCACGGGACTCTTCTTGAAACATCTTTTGATTGTGGTGCTGACATGGGGTGTGGTGATAGGTGCTTCTCATGTTAACTACCGTTTTTTCTCCCGTTTCGCCTTGTTGGGATTCTGGGTCTCGGTGGTATTGTTGGCTGTGGTATTGATGATGGGTGGCCGATGGTTTAAGGTCCCTTTGATAGGACAGTTCCAACCGTCCGAGGTCGCCAAAGTGATGCTGGTGCTTTTCATAGCCCGAATGTTAACCTTGAAGAAAGACCAAATTGGCGAATTGGGAACCTTTCTTTCGCTGCTGATTTACATTGTAGGAGTGGTTGTACTGGTACTCCCGGAGAATTTTTCTACGGCGGCATTGATATTCCTGTCGTGTTATCTGATGATGCTCTTTGGTGGAGTGAAACGTCTATGGTGGTGGCGTTTGATGCTGGTGGGATTGTTGTTAGTGGTTATTGGGCTGACAGTGACATACGTCCGCTATGGTAATAGCGTTAAACAATCCCAGCAGACCGAGATGTCCGAACAAAAGCAGCTCTTCGAGCGTTCTTCCACGTGGGGTCACCGTGTCTATTCTTGGCTCAATCCCAATCCAACAGAACTCACACAGGAGAATATGTCATGTATGGCTATTGCCCGAGGAGGAGTTTTTGGTAAGGGACCAGGTAATACAGTTCATGCACGTTTGATGACTCAAGCGCATAATGATTTCATCTACTCTATTATTATTGAAGAGACTGGCTTGTTAGGTGGTTTGTTTGTGTTTGTTCTCTATAGTATTTTCTATTTTCGGTGCATCAGGCTTTCGTGGCGATGCCGAGGGCGATTTGGTGCGCTGGTGGTGGCAGGATTCGGAACAATGATTTATTTACAGGCCTTGGTCAATATGTTTGTGGCAGTGAGAGCATTGCCAGTGACGGGACAAACACTGCCGTTCATTTCTTATGGTGGCACAGCCTACCTCTTTCTTGGCTGCGGATTGGGAGTAATTCAGTCGGTAGCTGCAGACGTATATGAAGAGAAGGAGGATGCTGAAGCCACATCGACAACGGAAAAAACGATGGAAATAAAAGATGATACCGATAACGAAGAAAAACAATCAACAATATGAAGATTATTATCAGTGGAGGAGGTAGTGGTGGACATATTTTCCCCGCAGTGGCGATAGCCAACGCCGTCAAGGCTCGTTGGAATGATGCCGACATTCTTTTTGTAGGTGCCGAGGGCCGCATGGAAATGGATAAGGTGCCAGCGTCTGGCTATGAGATTGTTGGCCTGCCCATTGCAGGACTACAGCGTAAGCTTACGCCTGCCAATATTGTCAAGAACCTGCAACTGCCTCTCCGCATCCTCAAAAGCCGTTGGAAAGTAAAGGGGATTATTCGTGAGTTCAATCCCGACATTGTTGTGGGAGTGGGTGGTTTTGCCAGCGAGCCTACGCTGAAGGCTGCTGCTTCAATGGGGTATAAAACGCTCCTTCAAGAACAGAACTCTTATGCAGGTCTCACAAACAAGATTCTTGCCCGAAAGGCACAAAAGATATGCGTGGCCTATGAGGGGATGGAACGTTTCTTTCCCAAGGAGAAGATTGTGTTTACCGGCAATCCCGTGCGTGCTGATATCGAGCAGATGAACGTCACCTCTGTGGAAGGACGCGAGCACTTTGGACTGGCTTCCGAGGGCAAAGTCCTTCTGTCGGTAGGTGGAAGTCTGGGAGCTAGGAGTATCAACGAGATGATCATCAATCACCTCCATTTTTTCCGCGAGAATCATATCCAGGTATTGTGGCAGACGGGCCGTTGGATGTATAACGAAGCTGTCGCCGCTGTCGAAAAAGCTCAAGCAGGAGAGTGGGTCAAGGTGCACCAGTTCATTAATCGTATGGATATGGCCTATGCTGCTGCCGACATTATTGTCTCCCGAGCCGGTGCTATAGCTATCAGTGAACTATGTTTGGTAGGCAAGCCCGTGGTCCTGATACCTTCGCCTAATGTTGCTGAAGATCACCAGACCAAGAACGCCTTGGCATTGGTTGACAGGGGCGCTGCGGTGATGGTCAAGGATGTTGACTGCAATGCTCAGGGATTAATGGCGGTCAAAGATATTCTCGACTCACCCCATCGTCAGGCCGAGATGAGTACTGCCATCGGCAAGATGGCCGTACGTCATTCCGCAGACAAAATTGTCAAGCAGATAGATGATATTGTCTATGGTCCCGCCAGAAGAGCTTCCGCCAAACTACCCAAGGAGTTGCAACAGTTAGAGGACCTCAAAAACCTTTAGTAATTAAACGATAAAGCAATGAACTACTATTTCTTGGGCATAGGGGGTATTGGAATGAGCGCTTTGGCGCGTTTCTTCCATCGTTGTGGCGACACCGTAAGTGGCTACGACCGTACTCCTAGTCCGCTTACCGACGAACTTCAGTCCGAGGGTATAGTCATTCATTTCGAGGACAATCCGAGCCTTCTCCCCGAAGCTATTGATCTCGTTGTCTACACTCCCGCTATTCCTGTTGACACTCGTGAGTTCCAGGCTCTTTTAGCTCGTGGAATCCGCATGGAGAAGCGCTCGCAGATACTTGGCGAACTTACTGCGGGCAAGAAATGCATAGCGGTGGCTGGTAGTCATGGGAAAACTACCACTTCTACCATGATAGCCCACCTATTGAGTAAGGCCCCTTGCGGATGCAGTGCTTTCCTCGGTGGAATCAGCAAGAATTTTGGAAGCAATCTGCTTGTCAATAACGAGAGTGAGTTTGTCGTTGTCGAAGCCGACGAGTACGACCGCTCTTTTCTCCAGCTTCATCCTTATATGTCGGTTATTACAGCCACCGACCCCGACCACCTTGACATCTATGGTACCCACGAGGCAATGATGGAGGCATACCTCCAATTTGCTAATCAGACCGACCCCGATGGCCGTCTCTTCCTTAAGGAAGGCATTTTCCGTACTCTCAATGGTGAAGAGTTTGTCGAATACGGCCATGAACACCACCACGAAGACTATTCACATATCCACACATTCACACATTCGCATATTCAGACGTATACAGCGCGTGGCATTGCGGCCGACTATTACGCTATTAATGTGCGTACCTACAATGGCAATCTTTTCTTTGACCTCCGTACCCCCGATGGAGTGCTCTATGACTTGGAACTCGATGGCACGGCGCTCTTTAATGTGGAAAATGCTGTGGCAGCATCGGCCGTGGCCCTCAGTTGTGGCATCGACCAATACCAGCTACGTCATGGACTTAAGACCTTTGCTGGTGTGCGACGTCGTTTCGACTACCGCATTCGTGAGAAGGGCCTCGTCTATATCGACGACTATGCTCATCACCCACAGGAAATACGCTCCACCATTGAGTCCGTGCGTTTCCTCTACCCTGGTAAATGTGTGGTGGGTATCTTTCAGCCTCATCTCTACAGTCGTACCCGCGATCTTGCCGACGACTTTGCGCAGGTTCTCCAAACCCTTGATGAGGTTATCATGCTTCCTATCTATCCTGCCCGCGAGAAACCTATCCTCGGTGTTACATCAAGCATGGTACTCCGCAAGATGGACACCATGTCCAAGTACCTCTGTACTCCGGACCAAGCCCTTGACCTTGTTCCTGCGCTCTGCCCTGATGTGGTGCTGACCCTTGGTGCAGGTGACATCGACCGTTTAGTGCCCCGCCTAGAAACTGTATTGAGAGAGAATCTATGAAACGACCTGCCAAGATAATGTTTATCCTGCTGGGAACAGCGTTGCTCGCCATCCTTGTTGGGGTGGCCAACGTGAGTCGTTCGCGCTCGATTGTTCGGGGTATTGAGGTGGCTGTCCGCTATGGCGATAGTCCCCGGCTGGTTAGTGAACAGGTTGTTGTCGATACCGTGATGAGACGTATCCCCACCATTATGCAGCGGCAGGTCAAGTTCGTCAATTGCAAGCGTGTGGCTGCTGCCGCCGCCCGTGTTCCTTTCCTCACCAATGTGAGTTCATCGGTCAGTGTCAGTGGAAAAGTGGTGATTCGTGCCGACCAGCGTCGTCCCATTGCCCGTCTTTACTACAACGACTGCGAACTCTATCTCGACCGCGAGGGAGCTCTCTTCCCCGTCTCAAGCTTGGGTAGTTGCGATGTGCTAGTGGTTGGAGGTTCCTTTACCGAACCTCTGCGGGTCGATAGTCTTAACTCTCAGCTTCGCTCTCTCTGGGAAGTGGCCATTTACCTCGATGATGAACCTCAGTATGCCATCTTGATAGACCAAATTTATGTTGAACGCGATGGCAACCTCATGATGGTTCCCAAGGTGGGGAACCATGTCATCGAACTCGGTACTCCCGACAATTTGGAGACCAAGTTTTCCAACCTCCTCACCTTCTACTGCAAGGGCATGCCCCGTGCCGGTTGGGATACCTATTCCAAGATAAGCCTGAAATTTAAAGGCCAAGTAGTTTGTACGAAAAAATAAAACAAAAAATATCAAATTTATGGAAAATGAAATTATTGTAGGACTTGACATTGGAACCACCAAGATTGCCTGTTTCGTGGGCATGAGGGGTGAGAATGGCAAGGTGAAAATCCTCGGTTTTGGCAAGACCGACTCCAAAGGTGTCGAACACGGGGTGGTGAAGAATGTCGCCGATACCGCCGAGTCTATCCGCCGCGCCGTCGGCGAAGCCGCCGACCAGGCCGATGTTGACATCGATGAAGTATGGGTTGGTATTGCGGGCCAGCACATCAAGTCTCGTCCCAGCCAAGGTAGCGTGATGATTCCCGCCGACCACCGCCTCATCCAGCAAGAGGATGTCGACCGTCTCATCGCCGAGCAGTACAATACAATGCTTGATCCCGGCGAGGAAATTATCCACATTTTCCCTCAGCAGTTTGTTGTCGACCGTGAGCCTCTCAGCCGTGAGGTGTCGCCCGTAGGTGTGGCTGGCAAGAACCTCATGGCCGACTTCCACATGGTTACTGCCAACGTACAGAACCTGCAGTATATCAAGTATGCTGTTCACGATGCTGGTCTCCACATCAAGGGCGTTGTCCTCGAGCCCGTGGCTTCGGCCAAAGCTGTCCTTGATGACAGTGACCGTGATGCTGGTGTGGCAATGGTTGATATCGGTGGCGGTACTACCGATATTGCCATCTTCCATGACGGCATCATCCGACATACCTCTGTACTCCCGTTGGCTGGCAATGCCATCACCAACGACATCCGTGAGGGCTGCAACATTCTCAAGAAACAGGCTGAGAGCCTCAAAGTGAAGTTCGGTTCCTGTCTGCCTGCCGCAGTAAGCGAGAACGATGTCATCTCTATCCCTGGTATCCGCAGTCAGTCTCCGCGCGAGATTTATGTCAAAACCCTTGCCGAGATTATCAATGCTCGCACCAAAATGATTATCGAACAGGTCGACTATGAGATTAAGCTCTCGGGTCTCCAGAAGAAGCTCATTGCTGGCATCACCCTTACCGGTGGTGGCGCCCAACTCAAGAACATCAAGGATCTCTGCGAGCTTAACACAGGTACTGACACCCGTATCGGTATTCCCAATGAGCATCTTGAACCCGACAGTGTCTCCTATGCCGAGTTGGCCCATCCAATGTATGCCACCGGTATTGGTTTGGTGCTCTATGGCCTTGAGAAGGCCGAAGAAGATCACTCCGAAAAAGTGGAAAATGGAGAGCGTAAATCGGGAAGTGCTAAACCTGCTGGCAAAGTCGACCTCTTCGCCGATATGGACAAAACTCCCGCCCCAGAGCCTAAGGAAGAACGAATGGTGGAGATCGACCCGAAAACTCCCGAAAAGAAAGGCAAGCCCAAGGGTAAGGAGGGCGCCTTCGAGCTTCATCTTGGACGCTACTTCAAGTCACTCTTCGACGAAGGAATTGACGACTAATCAAGACTGTGTGTATAAGTTGTTGAAAACTAATCCGTAGACAAGCCGTATAAATAGTAAGAAATAAGTATTTTTACACAGCCTAATATACTGGTACAATTCAATTAAGATATTCTTATACAATAAGATAGAAAAATACAAGCACATGGAAGAAGATACCATTTTCACTTTTGACTCCCCTAAAGGACAGTCGTCATACATCAAAGTCATTGGTGTCGGCGGCGGTGGCGGTAATGCCGTCAATCACATGTTCCGTCAGGGCATTCAGGGGGTGGATTTCATCGTCTGCAATACCGACATGAAGGCCCTCAACTCCTCACCTGTGCCCAATAAAATACCCCTGGGCGACCTTGGTCTCGGCGCCGGCAACAAGCCCGAGCGTGCCCGCAAGGCTGCTGTCGACAAGGCTGACGACATCCGTGATGCTATTGCCCACAACACCCAAATGCTCTTCATCACCGCCGGTATGGGTGGCGGTACCGGCACTGGCGCTGCTCCCGCCATTGCCGAGATTGCCAAGAGTATTGACCTTGACAACGATGAGAATAAGAAAATCCTTGTGGTGGCCATCGTTACCCGTCCCTTCAGTTTCGAGGGCAAGAGACGTCGCGAACAGGCCGAACAGGGAATTGCCGAGCTCCGCAAGCATGTCGACTCCATTATCGTTATCAACAACGATAAACTTCGTGCCTTTGGCGACCTCGATATTTCCCAGGCTTTCGGTATGGCCGACGATGTGTTGCTTACTGCTGCCAAAGGTATAGCCGAGATTATCACCGTTACCGCCAACGTCAATATCGACTTCCAGGACGTCAATACTGTCATGGAGCATAGTGGCACCGCCCTCATGGGCGCCGGCAGTGGCAAAGGCGAACACCGTGCCATCGAGGCTATCACTGGCGCCACCACCTCTGTCCTTCTTGATGATAGCGACATACGTGGAGCCAAGAACGTACTGCTCTACTTCTCCTACTCCCCCGACCATAAGATTAAGATGGACGAGATTGGTGAAATCACTGACTTCGTCAGCGAGAAAACCAATGGTACTGCCGATGTTATCTGGGGTGCCGGTACCGACGACTCTCTCGACGACGAGCTGAAGGTGACCCTCATCGCCACTGGCTTCGAAAAGAACGCCGCTGTCAGTGAAGGACCTAAGGTTATTGAACTGCCCAAAGACGAGGAACCTGTCCACCAGCCCGTTACTGTCCAGGAGCCTAAAGCTGTGGCCCCCGACGAGCCTGTCCTTATCACCAAACCTGCAGAGGCTCCTTCTGCTCCCGTATTCACGGCAGCTCAGGTTGAGGCTATTGAGTCGGCCGTCAACTCCACGAAACATGTCTTTGTACTCGAGGATGATGAGCCCGAGCCCGCTCCTGTAGCCGTCAAGCCCGAGCCCGTCGTTGATGTGCAGCCTGACCTCATGGTCGAGGATATTCATATTGTCGACACCCTCGAGGCTGAGCCTGAACCCATAGCCGAGCCCACACTGGAGTCTGCACCCGAACCACATCCCGCTACCAGTACTCCCTTTTCCAATACACCCTCTTCGCCGGCCCGTAGCGCTTTCGAGAATGACAACGATGTGAAAACCGCCGCTGAGCGTATACGCTACATCCACGACCTCCTGCGCAACAACGCCAACGGAGCCGACCTGGTACAGCGCATGTCCACTGTCGAGATCGCTGACGAAGAGCTCTTCGAGGGTCGCCACTCCAGCACTCGCGAGTCCTCTGCCTACTCCATGCGTGCCGACGGCACCATGCACAAGAACGCCTACTTCGGCGACCAGCCAGATTGATGAATAAGAGACTTGTTGGTACGCTTTGCGCCATCGGCGCCGCCGTGTGCTACGGCACCAATCCGCTGGGAGCACTCAACCTATATGCCGAGGGGATGAATACCCCCTCGGTTCTCTTTTACCGTTTTGGTCTGGCATGGGTCATCGTTGCCGTGGTGATGTTTTTCCGCCGTGAGAGCCTCCGCGTCACGCTCCGCGAGTTCCGCACCCTCACCGCCTTGGGACTCCTCTTCATAGGCTCGTCGGTCACCCTCTATGCCAGTTTCCATCATATGCCCGCAGGTGTCGCCTCCACCATTCTCTTCACCTATCCTGTCATGACGGCCGCCATCATGGCCCTTTTCTTCCGCGAGCGCATCAATATTGCCACCGTCACCGCCATCGCCTTGGCCCTCGCCGGTGTGCTTCTGCTCTATTGGGGTGACAGTGTCGGAACCCTTAGCCTCCTGGGTGTCATCCTTGTCCTCATCTCGGCACTCACCTACGCACTTTATATTATTGTCGTCGACAAGTCGCCCCTGCCCATGTCGTCGTTCAAAATCAACTTCTACGTTCTGTTCTATTGTGCGTTGGGCAATGTGGTCTATGCCCTCGTCAGTGGTCAGGGGCTTGCCTTGCCGCCAACGCCAACGGCGTGGTTCTGGGTCGGCTGGCTTGCCGTCGTCCCTGCCATCATGGCGCTCGTCATGATGGTCTATGCCGCCAAATATATAGGGTCCACCCCCACCGCCATCCTTGGCGCCCTCGAGCCCGCCACTGCTGTCCTCATCGGTGTCTTTGTCTTCAGCGAGCCCTTCACCATGCGGCTCCTCGCGGGCATCCTGCTCATCCTCGCCTCCGTGACCCTCGTCGTCCTCGCCAAAACTCGTCGTTAACCTTTCTCCAAATAGTATTCCATGAAAAATCTTTTACATTTCAATGTCAAGTGGATGGGAAGAGATGTCGCCCTCTCTTTTCTCGGAACCACCCTCTCCATTGTGCTCACCTTCGGCTCCTCTGCTATCTATGAGAGATATCAGCAGAAAAAAGCCCAACGTCTCACCACTATGATGATTGTCCACGACATGGACGCCTCCGTAGCAGAATATCAGCGGTTGTTGGATGGGGAGGCCAAAGCCTACGATGTCGCACGCTATGCTTTGTCCCATTGCGATGAAATTGACTCGCTGTCTATCGACACCGTCCAGTCGGCCCTTTTCTATTTACTGGACTACGAAAAACTTTCCTTCGACGACTCCAAGGAGAAAATCTTTAACAGCAGCTATGATTCGTGGAACAACATCGACAATGCCATGTTTGTTGACCTGGTGCAGGAATTCTACTTCTACCGTCGCGAGTATAGGGAACAAATTCTCAATGCTGGGATGTTTAGAAAGCCCGTCAGCAAAGAGGAATGGGACTCCTTTTGTGTTCACAATTCTTACAACAAGAATATTACTGCACTGGAATATAGGGAAATGCTAAAGGAACAAATCAAGAGAGAAGAAGTTATCTATTATATCAACCAAGGTCCCTCTCGCAAAAGATCCCTGAATGGGATTGTCGCCTACTTGAAAAACTGCGATGATCGTTGCAAGTTCCTGATGGACATCACCGACGAAGAAATGATGGCTTTTGTGAAAAACATGAACAGCAGCGGTCGGGCACTGAAGAAAAAAGATTTGCCTGGACAGTGGGTGCTGGTTAGATCGTCGAACAACATCCGACTTCTTGACTTCAGTTCCGATGGTACCATAAAATGGGTTGATACACTCATGATTGAAAATCCATTCTACTCAGGCCCCATCAAACTGGTGTCATCCTGCCATGGTTTGTGGACACTCAACGACGATACACTGACCATCCGCTTGGCCAGCGCTGTCGACAGCATCGTCCTCGACTCCACCAGCATCCATTATCCGGTCAAGTTCGCCGACTCAGTACGCCATTTCTTTGAGAACTATGACAAGATGATGCAGGACTACTGCCTCAAATCGAAACAGGACACCTCATACAACGAAATACCCGTCGTGGTGCGTCTCGATGGCACTGGAAAAAAGATGGAGATGTATTTCATGGACGATGATGTAGCTTCCATAGGTAGTGCTCTTTATGCCGTCCGTCAATAGCCTTCAACACAGTATCGTCGCCACCTGTGCGCCTACTCATAGTTGAACCAATCTACTCAATAATTCAAAGAACTCTCTTGTTGAATGTGTTAACTCGTTAATGAGCTAATTTGTTAGTCATTCTCACATTCCCGCATTCAAAAGTGTATATATAAATATAAGGCCACTTGGGTATGTCATCCCCAAATCGTCCCCGATTGTCCCCTCTTGACCCCGATTGTCCCCTGATGATCCAACGGCAGAAGCGCAAGCTCCGCCTACGGCTGCAATTCAAGATAATGATTTTCGACTGCTTGGTGGCTTATATCAGCTCCGCCAACCTTCTGTGGTGATAGGATAGGGTAAACAATAGTGATTACTTGTCGGAAAAACAAAAAATATTTTTCATTTCAAATAAAAGTCGTATCTTTGCGAAAAATTTCGCAATGCTAAAACGTTAAGTCTGTTTTACTCCCTTTCTTGAGAATAATATCGTGTATAAAAGTTCCTGTCCCGCTGATCGCTGATTCCTTGTCCCGCTGATTCCTTTCTCAATCGTAACAAAAAAGATATGAAAACAAAGACATTCATCGCCGCTTTGCTGCTGTCGGCAGCCGCCTTTTTCACCGTGTCCTGTGAGAAAGATACGCCCACGACATCCTCAGACCCCGTCACTCCCGAGGAGCCTACTGGCTCGCCTTTTGGTCGCGCCTTACGATCCCTCGACATCGTCAGCCGTGTAGACACCATCATCCCCCAAGAAAACCCCTCCGAATACAAGGAGCTTTACAAGGTGACCTTCACCCAGCCTTTGGACCACAACAACCCCTCTGCCGGCACCTTCACGCAGAAGGCGTTCCTCTTCTATGTGGGTAGCGACCGACCCACAGTGCTTTATACCCGCGGCTACTTCCTTAATGACCGATTCAGACAGACACCTTTTGTGGACCTGGCCCACAACATGAATGCCAACCTGCTAATGGTGGAGCACCGCTACTTCGGCGAATCCAAGCCTGCCAACCCCACCGAATGGACCTACCTGACCATCAGCCAAGCTGCCTCCGACCTCCACGACATCATTCAGGCACTCAAACCCCTGCTACCCAAAGAATGGGTCTCCACCGGCACCAGCAAGGACGGCATGACATCCATCTTCCTGCGCTACTTCTACCCCGACGACATCGCCGTCTCTACCGCCTTCTGTTCCCCTTTCTACGCATCGCTCAACTTCCTGCCCGTCGGCAGCTACCTGAATGAAGAAAGCGGCACTCCTGAAGAGCGCAGCCAAATGCGCGCCCTCATGGAGCGTCTGTTGCAGAATGGCGAAAACGGCATGTATGCCCGCTTCGCAGAGATGGTGGAACAAGACAACCTCATAGACCACAGCATCGACCGTAACTTCACCTGGTATGTTAACTATTGCTTGGATTATTTCTTCAGTTTCTTCTCCTATCTGACACCTTCCACAAGACAGCTACCCTCACTCGACACCCCCACCGACCAACTTCTCGAAGAGGTCTTTTCTGACCTGTTCGAGCATAAAGACCTTAGCATCGTCTACCCCTATTACATTCAGGCCGCCAAAGAATTGGGCTCTCCCATAATGGACTTTGAGTATTACTCCTCCCTGCTGCAAGGCACCGCCTTCGACATCAACCAATACCGTCAGGACCCCTGCGAATTGGAGCCTGTAGACCGCTGGATTTACGCAACCTACGACAGCACCAAGCTGGCAGATATCCTCAACAACTTCTTCCCCAACACTACATGTCCCCTGCTTCTCGTCTACGCCAAGGACGACCCCTGGACGGCTGCTCGTCCCAGCCGCATCAACGGACAGTATTCGAAAGTGATTGTCAACCCTCTCGGAGTCCACAACCACGACATCAACAACCCGGAACACTTTTCCCCGGAAACGAAACAGGAAATTATGGACTTCATCGCCCGATATGTCTCATTCAACAACGACCCTGTGGTCGCCAAACGTGCTCCCTTCGTCCACTACCAAGAGATGGATGACAAATTCATGATTGGCAAGTAAAATCCGTTTAGCCACTTGTAGCCACCTCCTCTTACTCTTCTCTTACCCCTCCTACTCCTGAAATCGATTGCAACTGCATGAAACCAGCGGCAGGAGTGTAAGATCTGCCCGCGGGTGCAATCCATTTTTCTGGAGTGTCACGATGTGGCGCTCTTGTTTTGTATTTTTGCAGCCGAAAAAAATACATAAATATGATGAATGATGACTTAAAATGGGGCGAATTGAAAGCCACGCTACGGTTTGTTGAGGAGAAAATAATCCGTATCACAGAGATTAATGGATGGGTAAGCACAAAAGATCTTTATGAGCAGGTGAAAGATTTACTCGGCGACCGTCATTATATCTTGAACCAAATGATTCGGCTTCACATTACGGAGCAAGAAATAGAACGTTTCCGTGAGGTTAATGCCTATTTGTTGGAACTATCACGGCAATTGTTCAAGGAGCACCACAATCTTGTAGAATGCCTTGAGATAAACCCAATAAGAGACATAGCCACCGAAGGAACTATTGAAGTAGAGAGCCTGTTAGATGTTGATGAAGGCGGTTCATTACTTCTTTTTATCGATGATGAAGACTATGGTTCAAATTTCAGCAAAATGGCTGATGCCATTGCATGGACGGAAGATTTAGAAATCCGTTCCTGCAACACCTACCTAGGAGAGAAACCAGAATCCGACCATCTTGATGATGGTACCACATGGGCTGAAGGTTGTTTGGATTTGCCTCAGTTCAAGGACATTGTTGTCTGTTACACTGTTCACGACCTATGTACTCACAAGAATTATTCTGTTTCCGACCTCCTACGCCTGCAATCTTATACTATACGTCATAATATCGAAACCAAACAAACCTATACCGCATGGCATAATCTTTCTTCCATGGTCAACCAGCATTAGCTTGGCAATACGATACATGGAAACTTTTTGCAGTATCAGAAATAATTTGTACCTTTGCAACTTGAAAAACATTCATAACATGGAAGAAAAAGTTAAAGATTTAATCAGGGATAGCCTCTGCAAACGACTTGTCGGGCATGGAAACATTGACAACGTCTACTCCAACTCCGAGCTGGTTGATCAATGGCTTACCAACATTATGGCACTTGGATTCAACAAGGGCAAGATTGAGCCTGCGGCAAAGGATATATTGGAAATCCAGATTATCTTATTTCCCACACGGAGCATCGAATCCATTAGGGCAGAACTCCTCGCCACGATTGAGCGATTCGGTGAGGAAATAAATGCATTTCTCCAATATGTAAAATTACGCGATACCCAAAATGAGAAGTATGTTCTGACTAAAGTTTATGAAGAGCTCTGTGAAATTGAAGAGGGGGATTTCTACTATTATTGATATTTTTTATGAATACGAAAGAGAACCTATTTGATTTTATCAACGATTGCAGAGANNCCAACGGGATAATCACGAATCCTTCAATGTTTTTAAATTGATTTCAGACAGATATTATCGTGAGGATTTCCACTCCGACATCATGGCGTTCTTTTTAAATCCTAAAGAGAATCATTTATATGATAATGTATTCCTAAAACTGTTTATCAGAATGCTAAATGAAAAGAGAACTAATATAAACAGTGATGAAAGGGCACAAACAATTATAGATGAGTGTCTCTATTATGATGCCATAATTAAGCGAGAATTTCCAATAAAAAATAGTGACGGAGAAGGAAGAATCGACATCTTAATTATGTCTGAAGAAAACAAATGTGCAATCATTGTAGAGAATAAAATAAACAATGCGGGAGACACCTACAAGCAATTGCCCAAGTACTACAATTATTTGACTGAATTAAAATATAGAGTTGATGCAATAGTTTATCTTCCACTAGATAGTTATAAAAAACCGAATGAGAATGATTGGACTGATGAGGACAAAAGCAATATTGAACCTCTGCTATTAGTTATTCCTGCATATAACAAGTCTCATCAAATAAATGTAGTTGACAATTGGTTATTACCTGCAGTTAAAAATTTAGATATGGGAGATGTTTCTTCTGTGTTAAATCAATATGCCGATTTGGTAAAAAAACTCAATAAAGAAATGAACAAATCTATAATGGAAGATTTTTATGGCAAATTAAGGGAGGGAGACAACCTTAATATGGCCAAAACCATCAATGAATTACTTAATAATTATCAACAGTTTCTAGCCCAAAGAATAACCGATAAGTATTCAAATAACAATTGCTATCCATTTCCATGCGTTTCGTATGTTTCATCATATGGAGGATATGCTTTTTTTCAGACAATCGACGAACTTGATATCTCCATGAATGTTTGTGGAAATATTAACTATTTTGACATCCGATTAGAGAATCATTGCCCTAAAAACACACTAAATTTCAATGTACTGAAGCGAAAAACAATTGAACTTAATCCCTCTTGGGAATATCAAGAAGGCGATGATAGTTATTTCGATTTCGTATATTACAATATTAAAGACGAGGATGCTCTAATTCGCTGTATTGACAATATTCGAAACGAGTTATCCAAATTAGTATCAAAATAGAAATCCATCTTCGTTATATTTTGCGGGAGTGTCACGATGTAGCACTCCCGCTTTGTATTTTTGCAGTCAAAAGATAATACATACATATATGAACCAGAAAAATCTCAATGGTGCAAGTAAGTACTGTGAAAGTTCGATTCCTACCAATGTAAAAGATAGGCTAACTCATCCGTTAAAACACCTGGCCTTAATAAGAAACTGTATACAAATGGTTAAGGATTTGCGTGGTATTGATATTGACATAAACAAGATTGGTATTGATGATGAATTGACATTTCGTCTTATTTGTGATGCTGATACTGACGGTGTATTCATATTTGAAGAAGAAGATGCCCGGTGTTATCTGAAGTATTTACAACCTAACGGGTTTAATGACCTTGTCGTTTTCAATGCCCTATATCAACCCGTTTTGATGGATTACCTCCCTGAATTCATAGAGAGAGTTCATGGTAAGACAATCCAATACGATTTGCCAATTATGGAGAAATATCTCAACAATTCTGTAGGATTATTAGCCTTTCAGGAGCAACTTGTATTACTTAGTCGTTTACTCGCCGACTTCTCCCGCAAACAGAGCTATGATTTACTTCAAGCTTTCCAGGATAATCAGCAAGAAAAGTTCTTCGACTCTTTTTTAGAAGGAGGAAGAAGAGCCGGGCACCAAACGAAAGTCCTTGAAGAAATCTGGAACAAATGGGGAAGAATTGCCAAATTTCTCCAAAGCAAAAGCCATATTACAAGCCAAACATGGATAACATATCAAACAGCCTACCTAAAGGCACATTATCCCGAAGAATTCAAAATGTGCATGGGAGAAGCTAACAACAAATAGTCTTATCAATTTAACAATTTGTGTCACGATGTGGCACTCCCGCTTTGTATTTTTGCATCTCGAAAATTACAAATATCTAACCGATATGGACGATAGTGAGATTAAAAAGACACTTAAGCGATTAAGCAAACTTTCGAATGAGGAATGGAACCTTAAGTGGGGTGAACACGAGGCGTCGTTTCTGATTGATTTATTAGGTTCAAGTCTGTATGCGGAGAAGAGCAATATAGAGGACTTGAAAAGCAATATTAAAGAACTTGAGAAAGAGTTGAAAGAAGCAAGAAAAATGGAAAAGGAGATAACTAAGCCATTTGTAAGAAGAAGAAAGACTTTGCTGCAGTTACAACGATTACTAGAAGTTCATAAAAACATAAACTGATATGAAGCTATACATTGAATCACATTTAGCAGGGATGTATGAGGTAGGGGCAAAAATTCAGGAACTGACCCCGGAATTCATCGATGCCTATATTGAGCAGGCAAAGGTTTTTGAGAAAATCAAATTTGACCCGCAGGTAATCGCCGACTTGGTGTGCGAGTTTCCCACTACCAAGGAGTTGGCACAAGCAATGATGGAACGTTACAACGTAACCAAAGATCAAGCATTATTTGCCATTCTGTTGCCCTTCCATGACACACCGCTATACTTCAACAAACAAGAATACTACCGGCATATTGAGAGATTGAAGACCCTGCGACAGATATTGCAAGAGGTACGCGATGTAAAAGACGAATGACACTATGGAACTATACGCGAAACCGATAGAAACAAAGGCTAAAGATGGGTCGATACAGATTGAAATGCCCAGAATCACGCTGGATTATATCGACGCACGGCTGGCAGAACTGGCCATTCCCAAAGACTTCAATTATGACTACCGGGAATACGAGAGCGTTGTTCAGAATGCCTCCTCGCATCAGGATGCAATCAGCCGATTGAGATGGCGATTTGACATATATCCACAGGAGGCTGAATTCTTGTTGGGGCTCACTACCGAAGAAAAGAGAATCTATTTCATTCGTGAGAACTGTGAGGCTGAGATTGCCCGCTGGGAAGCGTTGAGAAAGGTGTTCGCTGTGCAATAAAATGACACACGTTGCGTTATGTATGTGAAAATGTTGAGAAAGTCAAGAAAACAATGTAACAAAACTTGTATTTCTCATACTATAAGGGCGAGATAAGATTATAAAATATGAGAATGAGAAATGAAACCGACGAACTGATTAACTTGGTGGAGGATTATTCCTATGCATTGGCTACACTCGACAGCTACGACTATCAACGACTGACGGTGAGCGACACTACCGAGGAGGCCCCTTTCCAAGCCACCTACGACAACGCGATGCAAGCCATTAACTCGTTGAAAGAACGGTTTGGAGAGAGTGTCCTATTCGGCAATGAGAAAGATGACTCGTTCAAGAGCTCCATAGGACAGATTTACCAGACATTCGACGGCGCGGAGCTCTATCCGAGCACCGAGGAGAAGGCCGCCATGCTGCTCTATCTCGTCACCAAGAACCACTCGTTCAGCGACGGCAACAAGCGCATCGCGGCAACGCTGTTCCTCTGGTTTCTCAACAACAACCATATTCTTTACCGAGAGGATGGCAGCAAGCGCATTGCCGACAACACGCTAGTAGCTCTCACGCTGATGATTGCCGAGAGCCGTCCCGAAGAGAAAGACGTGATGGTAAAGGTGGTAGTAAACCTAATCAACAAGAACAACTTATGACACCATTAAAGAAATATATCTGGTTGGTGGATACGCTGATGCGTAGTGGTGAGAAGGGACTTACTTTGGAGCAAATCGGAAGTCGATGGAATGCCGACGACGAGATGCATGATGAAGGGGCGTTTGCGAAACGCAGTTTCCATCGGCACCGCAATGAGATAAAGGATCTGTTCGGTATCGAGATAGAGAGTTACGGCAACGGCCATGAGTTCCGCTACCGCATAGCCGACGACGGCGGCAACGACTATTTCCGCCGCTGGATGATGAACTCCATCGCGGTCAATCGCATAGTGACCGACAGTCAAGATATGGCTCAGTATATCGCATTGGAGTCGTATCACGATGCGCCGCTCTCGACATTGCTGCAAGCAATGAAAGAGCTTCGCATGGTGAGCTTCACCTACAATCCTTTCTGGAAGGAGGAACCGGTACTTTATTACAACTTCAAGCCTCACGCCCTCAAGATGTTCGAGCGGCGCTGGTACCTCATTGGCTGTTTCGGTTCGAGAAAGGAACATCTCATCTACGCCCTCGACCGCATCAGCAACTGCGAGTTGCAGGAAGACACCTACCGGCGCGACCCGAAGTTCAACCTTGAGAAGATGTTCGACGGCGTCTTCGGTATTATCGTGGACGAGGAACTGTCTGTGGAGAGCGTATGGCTGAAGGTAGACCCCTATCAGGCCCACTACCTGCGGTCGCTCCCGTTGCACTGTAGCCAACAGGAGATAGGCGAGCGGGACGGCTGTCCCGTTTTCTCCCTGCGGGTGCGGACTACCCTCGACTTCGTTCAGAGGCTGCTCTCGTTGGGCGGCAGGGTTGAGGTGCTGAAGCCCGAGAATCTTCGCAAGAAGATGCGGGAAGAGTCAAGGGCCATGTTGTCCAAATATTCTGTGGAAGAGGAATGACTGTTGGGGGAAGGCCGGCGCAGCCCTGACCCACCACGGGAGGGAATGTGGTTTTCCGTCCCCGTGGTAGTGTGCTCTGGTGTCTCGTTGACAGGCTCGAGGCAGCCGAGGTACTGGCTGTCTGAGGCGTGGCCGTTGTGGTCGAGGACGAAGCCGTAGAGGTGGACCTCGAGTCCGGCCCAGTCCTCGGGGAGGGTGACGGAAAC
>LXOW01400382.1_pt1 | contig 56199 bp, 94 predicted proteins | sample 1368591 | NCBI WGS metagenome assembly LXOW01 (sample SAMN04884650, study PRJNA319009) | bovine gut metagenome | isolation source: Cow rumen | host: Bos taurus | place: Italy: Legnaro (PD) | collected 2014-07-09
AGATGTGTATAAGAGACAACTCATACTGATTGCGCAATTCTTGCAGCCTTTCGTTGTAAGCCGATTTATCGAATGTTTTGTTCATAGGTCATGCCATGTTTTCGGTAAGTTTCTTGATGAAGTCGAGCATGAATGGGGTATGCTTCTCCACCTCTTTCAGCAACTCGTCTATTTCGACGACATGCAGGCAATCTACTTTGGTGCTGAGTTTGCTCATGTACGATAAATACACGGAACCATTGGCCTCGAACTTAGGTTTAACACCCCAGTCGAAGTAGATTAACGGTCCTTCCAGGAAGACATCCTTGTCGCTCCAACCATTCATTATCACGTCAACGAGACGAATGTACCGTGAGTGTTGTGTATCTCTATCGCTATCGTCCCAGAATATGAACTTGCCTTTCATGGCATCGAGCAGGGCGTTGCGTATGTTGGCTTCGGCGTTACCGTGTTCCTTGGCGAGTTGTTTAATTCGGTTTGAACGGGCGTTCAGATTGTTAGTCATCATCGTCATGAGCTCGGCATTGTCGCTAACGAGCGTCTTGCCAATGTCAATCATCTTCTTGTATTTTTCAATATCGGACTCGGTACAAGAGATTTCATTGTACAGGGAGATGCTCTCTCTGACCTTGGCGCCCATTTCCCCGTCACAGTTGGCCTTCGGATATTGACGAAGCGCATTGTTAAGCTCGGCGATTGCATCCTCTTCGGCAAACCGTTGTTTGAACCTCTTTACGATTTCGTCGAAATGTTTGAGTACAAGTTCTAGTATATAAATTTCTTCAAGGTCCATGCGGTTCCACCACGAGTCGCATTCGGCCTCGGCCCGTTTTACGACAGCCCTTACCTCATCAATCCATGGTCCTTCCAGTGCATCGGAATCTACAATCAGTTCCGATATAGGCTTGCAATTCAGGAGGGCACACAGGTAATTGGTGACATGGCCTGAGTGGTCTGTATAGCGGCACAGTGTGCGCTTGAATGTATCAAGCGATAAATCATTGGCACCCCATCCCCTGACGACCTCGCTCACATCTTTAACACCCCTGAATCGCTCTTTGTCAGCTTCATGGAGTTCACGGGCTTCTTTCAAAAATTGTCTAGCGTCTATATTAACCATCTTGTTTCTCTTCCTGCTCAGTCCGCCTTGTTCGATATTTTCTTGACGAGGACAGGTTTGTTCTTTTTCTTTTCCGCACGTCTTTCCTTGGCCTTTTGCTTCTCTAGTCTTTTACTTTCTCGATATTGGAGGTACTTGGCATGGGCTAGATTGGCAACACGCTCGGCCTCTTCATCCAGCATCGTCATTGGAAAATCGCACGTCTTCAGAACACTTCCTCCGTAAAGCCATCTCCATTTATAGTCGATTAGGTCATCGAAACTGATGAAATCGAACGAGTTAGTGCCAGCATACTGTCTAACCGCATAGGAATGGCCGACCTTCATTATCTGGACCTTGCCTACCATCATCCGCTTGTAGATGATGATGGAGAACAGCGTCACGAAGAATGCGACAACGAAACAGAGGAATACAATGTCTTCAATGTTCATAGGTTTCTCCTTTATCGTCCGATGACGAGCTTCCTGTATTTTTCAAGTTGGTACTGGACGGACTCGTACACCTGTTCGAGCGTCATCGTCTTAGGGTAGACATTCATGATTGCGGCAATCTGCCCAAGGCGTTCTACACAGTGGACATACACGCCGAGGTCGTTTTCCTTCTCGTAGTCACGGGGAGTGTAAACTGGTTTAGTTTCGTTCTTTGCGTTATTGGAGTTTGAATTTGGGTTCGATATCATGTATTACTTCCTTGTATGATTACAGGAATAATATAAATAATTAAACCGACATTGTCAAGTGTTATCGGATTTTTCTGTACAATTTTCCCGTTGCCCTTCATGTTTATCCTCGGGCAGGCAATCGGTGAACGTGAATACCGAATCCTTCTTGATGATGGTCAAGGAATCAGTCTTGGGATAGTAATTGACCGCTTCCTTCAAAAGCGCTTCCGCCTTGGTATAGGAGGGTTGCCAGAACGATGGCAAGCCCGCATAGCAAACACCGTGGCGGTGTACAAGTTCTTGGCGGGTGCGGTTGTACACGGCGTACTGGGTGGTTTGTTCTACTTGCCCAAGTTGGGAAATGTCGAAGAAATTATATCTTTGCATAGGTTATACTCCATCTTTTAGGTACATGAATAAGGTTGTTGCGATAAAGCCGAGGATGCTGATTACCATGGTTATTCGCATGGTGAGTCGTATGAATTTGCATTCACTATACAACGCCGGGGTTTCCGTCACATTCGGCAATACATAGTCCATAGCGGAGGCGACGACGAGGGCAAAATAAAATACGAAAATATCGGCTACGAACAAGACTACTGGCAAAGTCATCGGTCACCTCATTAGTATGCGAAGAAGAACTTGTCCTTGTTCTTTTCTACGAACTCATACATTTCGAGTTCATCTCCCCATGAACGGATATGGGCGGCTTCCTTCTTGTCCTTGTGTTTTTTGGGGTTGTAGAGGATGTTCCAGATGTCGTTGTTGTAGGCACGCATCCATTCCACATTTTCGATTTCAGCGATGGAGTTCCAACGAATCATCATTGCCTCGTCACCTTCGATAGGTGAGACGATGTAGACCACGTTGCTGGTCGGGTCTGGAGAATAATTCTTGCGGCCAATCTTGAAGTCACGCTGTTCGAACCCTTCTCCCCATCCGTCAGCGAACTGCCCTCGGGCATCGTCGACGATTTCTTCCAGGAGGGACTTAAATTCCTTGTCGTCTACAAGAAGGGTTTCGTCGAAGTAATATCCTACACAGAGGAGGAGACCCTTCTTCGGGTCGAATGTGACGAAATGCTGTGCTGGTGTAACGCCCTTCGGGAGGTCGTCTGCATTGTGCGGGAAACGCTTGGCGAACCATGTGGGCGAGTACCATGCGAGGAACTCGGGTAGAATCTTCTTTTCTTCGGCAAGGTCAATCCATTCACGGTTGATGCCTCCCTTGATATCCAGTTTGTAGTAAATCTGGATAAGAACATCATTGAATGTTTCCTTTAAGGATTCTTTTGCGGGTTTCTTTGCCATAGTATTATTCCTTGTTTTCTAGTGTGGTCAGATAATTCTTGTCGTATTCAAAATAACAGACATCTTCGAAATGGACCTTGTCGTCAAGCAAGTCATCTGGATTGAACTCCGGGATTTCGACATATTCTCGCTTTTCGGTGTCCCATTTCCATTTCTTCGAGCCAGCCCTGAAACATTCTGAAATTGATATCTGGTTCTTAATCATCTTAATCAGCAGTTCATTGCTGACTTGGGCAAGAATCTCATCATCAGGGATGTCGTTGTATGCGATATAGACATTACCGTCAGTGTCCCTGAGGGTTTCAATCAGGGGGCCGTCATACCAGCACAGGATTTCTTCTTGTTTTAAATCATCATAGTTCATTTTATTTTTTCCTAATCAGATTTGATTTGATATCGCTGACGTAGCACCATTTCCAATTCATGCTGCTTTTGAGGTAGCGGATTTGGCGCTCGTAGTGGAAATTATATCCGTCAGGAATCATCTCGTCCTTATTGTTGTAGTTCGCCATGAGTGTAGTCTTGGACGCATCAAGGAAACCATCCTTTGGGCCAGTGACCCAAATCCACGCATTCCGTTTAGGAAGTTCCTCGGCGAAGGTCTTCCAGTTGACTTCAATGGTTTCAACTTCCATTGTCAACGCCCTTCGACAACTCGTGAGTAGATTTCGTTCCAGTCACGCTTTTCCTTGCATCCGTTCTGGCAATGGCACTTGCAGGTATCGCACGGGCACGGGTCTGCTTCAAAACGATACTTCTGCTTGATGTACGGGTACTTATCCTTCTCGACTTCGCTCATGAACATCGAGAGAGGACGGGCACAGAACGTGGGCTTTCCATAGAGCGCCCTGTAAACCATGAGCATCTCCTTGCTCTCGGTATGCTCAGCGAGGCCTACAATCTGGTAGAGGTACATAAGAGGGTTCTTTTTTAGTTCCTCTTTACTGAGTGTTTCACGCTTGAAATGCCTTACAAAGGCGCCTGGGGTAAGACCACGTTGCGATGCGAGTTCGATATCGGTCATTTTAACCTTCCATTTATGCTGTAAGCTCGTTTATGTCAAAGTAAATCTGGTTATTTACAAAGCTCGGATTACTGCCCATTGTGCTGGACGGGCCGAACACGTTCATCAATTCATAAATCTTGGCCTTGATGTAGATTTCGCCGTCCACTTTGACAAGGTGATGTATGTACCATGCTTCGGCATCCTTGGTGTAATCGGCGTTGCGGCCTGGATATACGAAGACATCGAAGTAATGCATGATAGCGCCCATCGTATTGCTGTTAGGCTTCACATAGGCGTGGTCGTTCATGTTTATTGCAGAGAATTCCATATTGTGTACTCCTAGCGGACGGGAACCTTGTCCATGATGCATTCGACATCGTTCGCCATCCAGCTACAAGGTTCAAACTCGGATGAACTCGCCTTCCTGCGATATCCTTTGAGCATGTACTTGTATGGTGTACCAAATGCAGGGTCCTTGCTGCCTGGTGGGGCGGTTTCCACTTCGGTGATTACTGCAGCTACGAACGTCCTCGGTCCAATCCCTACGGTATCGAGGACGATATTCATAACGGGGTTTGCAAGGGTCAATGCGCACTGGACGACAGGTACTCCTTCGCCGAGTTCCATTGCCTTATTCGATGCCTGATGAAATTCGACATCGCACATATCAGATAACGTTGACATAGTGGGTTCCTTATCTTGCGATTATTACTGTATTGGTGCCTGTTCTCTTAATATAGAACTTGTCGTTCTCGTAAATGAAGTCTCCATTATATTTTGTCGAGTCAATTACGAATGTAGGAGGCTGGCACACATGACCCTCATCCTTGACCAATTTGTATCCCAAGTAATGGTATCTTATGCCTACTTCAATGAACAGGGCGATTGTTGATGCGGCAATGATATAGGTACAGACCTTAGATGCCTTGGATACATAGTCCTTATTGAATATAAAGGAACTTATAAACAAACCTACGAGGACGATAATAATGAGCGAGAAGAGTACTTTTGTAACTTCTAGTGTGTAAATCATTTTGATTTTCCTTAGATTGTAATTATGAAGTCTTCGTTGGAAACACGACGGCTGCCACGTTTCAATTTATCTCCGACGATGGTCATTGTGTCGGCATAGTCTCGGTGTTCCCCTGGATACCCGTTCGGGTTGCACAGAATCTTGATAATCTTTCCCTTGGCGTTCTCGTATTCGCAAATCTTCTTGTCGTGGACATGGCCGCAAATCCAGACTGCGTCATGGTCGAGCATGTCGAAATACTTCTTCCCGTTGAAGTAGAAGAATGTGTTCAGCGGGCTATTGCGATACTCGAAGTTCACGCCTACTTCGTATGGGGCGAAGTGGGTCATCATGACTGCTGGCTGCTTCTCGACAAGCTCGGTCATCATCTTGTCGTAGTGGGCCCAGATTGCATCCGGGTCTTGCTTGAAGTATCGCCAGTAGTTTCCGTCAAACCACTCACGCTTCCAGAGAAGTTTCTTGTTGTGCCCGAACGATGCTGCTTCAACCTGGAAGTCGCACATGCCCATGCAGCCATAGATATTGTCCATGTTCCTGCCTTCGAGCAGATGCACATTCCCGAGAGAGCCACAGAACTTCTGTATTGCGGCAATCTTTTCTTCGGATGTCTTGAACGGGAGGTTAGACTTTGACGGTGTAGCGCCACGGACGAGGATGTCGTGGTTCCCTAGACAGAGGTAAACTTCCTTGTACTTGCTGGACAGCCACTTTACCGCACGGGTGTAGGTGAGGTAGTCGTTTGCGACGTCTCCGGCAACGATGATAGCGTCGATGATAGGATAATCGAACTTATCCCACAGATGCTCCATCGTCTTGACTACGACTTCTTCCTTCGGGTCGTCATCACGCAGCATGGACGGCTTGTTCGCACAGGAGAACCATACATCGGGGTGAATGTCTGATAGGATGAATGCTTGCATTATCTACGCTCCTTGAGTTTGTCTTTCCAGTAGTCACGAGGATTGATTGCCAACTCACTGTCGGCAACCACGGACAATTCCTGCTTGCATGTGGGGCATTCCGTCTTGACAACGTATGTACGGCGGTTCCAAAGGCTGAAAGCACCAATTAAGGATTCATAAAAACGGATGTTATGCATGTCCTGCATGAATGCACAGTGGCAATTACCGCAACGGAAATTGATGCCACGACGCTTGCCGAACACGTCTTCGATTTCTTCTGTGGATTTGAGTTCTTTGTAATTCACCATACATTACCCTACGATAGCTTTAAGTCTTTCAATATAGTCTCTTCTCCCTTCATCGAGCTCACATTGGTCAAGATAATCTGTCTTGACTTTCAATTCCCCGACAAACATGAGATACAGCTCGTATGCGAAACGGTAGCGGCACTTTTGACTACACGCCGGGTTACAATAGCCTTTGAGGTCCTTTTTCTTGGCATCTTTCATAATGCCTTTCAGTTCACGGGCAAGATGCTTCTTGTTGCTGTTTTTAAGCAAGTAAACGGCCTGTTCGTACTGATTACAGCAGAGCAGCTTGCTAAAATCAGTCACTATATGAGTTTTAGGTTGCAGTCTGATATATACCTGAAGTGCAATCCAAGCTGCAAAGAGCACCCAAGCTAAAATTAGTGTTGCGTTCATAGAATTTCTCCTAGGTTTAAAAATGATTCCACGATAGAATATAGTATATTTAATCGGGTTTTGCAAGACATAGATATGAAAAAACCGAAAATCATTTCGATTTTCGGTCAACAATCCGTCGGTATATTCTGTAGAAATCTTCCCGTGACCAACGGTAACGCCGTAGGTCTGGGTCACTCCAATCCCAGTTCATCGAGGCGAACCTGAACAGGAGTGCAAGGTCGTCGCCAACCCTCCGTCGGGAAAAGATACGCTTCCATCTTGCTATGCGAACCCGAAATTTCATTACAGGTCCCCGTTGATGAAAATATCGTAGAACATCGTATCTTCTCTCATCAGTTCAATCTTCTTGGTTTTTGCCAGGTATCTTCGGAACGGGCGGGAGAATCCAAGCGTGTTGTAGGGTTCCTGCGTTATATCCTCGTTAGGGAGCCAGAAGCGTACGGATGAGGGGTACAGTCCAGCATCTTCCCCTTTAATTCGTGGACGGAATGTCGTCCAGTCGATATGGATGCCGAAAAGTTCATAGAACCTTTTGGACAACTCGATTTTCGTCTTGGAAATGTAGTGGTAGTCGGTACAGTGCTCCCCATAATGCGGGCTTCCCTCGGTGATTGTAACGATGATTGGACGGTCGGCATAGCGGTACTGTTCGCCACCTTTGAGATAATTGTACATATCTTACCTCATCCATCCAGCTTGCGTTTCATTGCCATTACATCATCGAGATAACCCGCAAGCCTGTCCATCATGTTGAGAATCTTTTCAGAGTTGAACATGTCATGACGGCGAAGCATGGCGACGAACTTTTCCTCGGTGATGTCATCGACCTTGCATTCGTCATCAACCCTGCGAATCCTGTACGGGTCTGGGTGGATGATAACATAGCGGCCATTCTTTTTCACATCATCGAAATGTGTCTGGTAGCTGATTGTGCCGACGTGGGTATCAGCCAACACGAGTTCCTTAAAATCCCGTTCGGGATATTCTGGATAAGTCTTTTCGGCACCTACACGGACGCCGTATGTTTTGGCCATTCGTAAAAATTCTTCTTCTTTCATGGGTAACCCCTAAATATGAAAAAGGTCTTTGTCGTCGTACCAGTATGAAATCGGGTTGGCGTCTTTCATCAGGCCTTCGATACTAATGAATGTAAGTTTGCTCCAATTCATACATACGAGATACTCGACGCCGTATTCCATCACGAGAGGGCACTCGTGGTTGTTCATGCGTTTATTCCTGTCTAACGGCTTGGAGAACCAGTAGGAATACGGCAGATGGGCGAGGTCGCCCATTTGTCGCTTTCCGCCCATGTTGTATATCTCGTAGTGCCAATGCCCGTCGGTAACCAGATAGTCCGCATCGTATCCGTCACTGTGGCACGGGAGCTTGTAGATACCGTCGGAATCACGGAAAGGAATCCACTTGTAGGGATTCCCCTCCATTTCAAGACGGAGAGGGAACTCAATAGTCGGGTGAAAACTCATTTCTTGTCCTTCTTGTTATGGGCGTTGGTTATCATGAGTTCGTTGGACTTCGCCGTGATATCCTTGATGACATCCTTGCACTCGTTTTCCAGCTTCTCTTTCGCTTTCTTTTTATCCAGGACGGCAACGTGGACAAATATGGGACTGACGAAAGCGACGGGTTCCCACGGAGTGATAGTCTGGCCAGCCGCCTTGGCAAGGCACTCGACGAGGTATTCCCTGTATTCCTTCAATGCGTCTGCGCACCATCCGTCGGAAGCGTAAAACTCGAGAATTGGCTTGACATCCTTCGGCCTGATTTCAAGGCGGAACTCGTGCCTATTCGTCTCCTTGCAGTACTCAGATGAGATACCGATATTATCGGGCAATCCCTTGACTTCGAACAGTCTATCGTAGAGAGCAATTAAATGTTTGAGGAACTTGTTGAGATAGTCCACCATGGATTCGTAAATGTCGGTGCATGCAAGTTGCCATGATGGGAACCAGCACTCCATCCCTTTCGAGTTCTTGTCGCCTACGGACAAGATTCTACGACACATTTCCACCAGACGATGGGTGCATCCTTCCTCCGGCTTCAATTTCACCTGTACATAGCAGGCGTACGACGGGTCATCGGGCTTTGTAAGCTGTTCAGCAGTATAGTTACGGCAAGTAAGCTCGAACAGTTCTCCGAAACGGAGATATCCATGCTTGTACGGGGTCAAGTCGAACTTGATGTCTTCCAGCTGCGCACGGAGTTTCAACGCCTTCTTTCTCGGCTTGTCGGGAATGAATGCGAAGTTGAGCTTTGACGGAGCCTTGGCCCATTTGCTCAATATGGTTTCCAAAGAAATTAGTTTCATTTTATTTCACCTATTGAATTGTATAAAACATCCGCCTCTTCCTTGGTAAGGTCACGGCGGTACATAAAGACCTTCATCAATTCGAACGATTCGTCGACGAACTGGATTAAAGACGGATATTTTCCGTCACGGTATCGCAGCATCTTTCTGCACTGCTTTCGGGTAGTGCCGCCATCCTTGCATACTTCATACAAGGCGGCGTTCAGTCCGGCCTCGGTGAACACGAGGTAAGTTGAGCCTACGATGCGAACATGGTTAGGACTGGCCATAGACTTTATCCACCTTTTCCTTTATCCATGCCCATGTCTTGCTCAGCAGGCAGCCGTGCATGTTTCGTGGATTGAATTCAGTTATGTGATAAATTTCGAAACATTTATCGGCGACCTTGTTTATCTTCTGGTAAACCTCTTCCGCAGTAAGCTCCGTGCATAGGAGCCACATGGGTTCAATCGGATGGTGCCAGTCGCCAAGGGCCTTGAATGTGTTGAGAAATTCGACCCAGTCGTATGTAGTGTGTCCTGTATTCAGGCTATATGTGAGAGAGATGAAATTCATTTTAACCCCCGTTAGTATTCGTCGTGATAAGCACATACGAACGCCATGTGTTCGTATGCCTTTTCGACCGCATTCAGGTTCCTGTGTTCCTTCACGATTATCTTCTTGCAGAGCTTGTCTTCGAGATAGTAGATTTCCCTGCCAGCAGGGCCGATGAAGATACCGGGACGCTTAGCCCATACGGTAATCTTGTTCCATCCACGCTTTACCTTGACGATGCCGCTATCATTCATGTACTTGTATGCTTTTTCGGGAGAAGCGAAATGGTTAATCATGTTGTAGTACATGGAGATGAGAATTTGCTTTGTTGGGAAAAGTTTGTTATACACCCACCTAGCAAACACTTCTGCTTGAGCCCGTATTTCCATCCACAGCGTAACCTCGAACCCAAGGCGTTCGCTTGCTTCTTTTCTTGCTTTTCTTCCAAAGGGTCCGAACATAGTTATTTTCCCGCTTCGTAAAGATGGAATTTGGGACTGGCCACACACCTGTCGTAACAGGAGTTGATGAAAATTTTGTTCAAACGCTGGGCTACTTCCATGTTTGAGGGACGGACATATGTCAGGAGTTCATGTTGGTTGTTCATTAGATTGCCTCGAATACAAGTTGTTTGAAAACATCCCAGTTGGCGGCCAACTGCAGGTAAACGTCGATTTTCTTTTCGATTTCGGTGTTGGGCCATCCCGTGACGACGACCTCATACTCGCACTTGGCCCAGAAGAAATACATGCACTTATTGCGAAGTTCATGTTCGATAAGGTCATCGGGAGTGAGCTTGGCGGACTTTCCCTTTTTGCCCACAATCGAATTGACGACTGCTTCGCTACAAGTAATCGAACTGACGATTTTCTGGAACTTGGCGTCATCCTTTCCATAGCATGCGTAAAGCTTCTTCTTGAGCTTTTTCAGTGCCTTCATCAGGGCGGCAAACTGTGGAAGTTCGAAAATGTTGACGAACTTGATTTGGTCAAACTCGTGCAAGAGCACCTTGAACGACGGGGATTTACTTGATTTCTTTTTCATCTTCTGTCCTCTTTTCAGATTCACTGATACGCTTGATGCTTTCTGCGAACATCTGGTAGCGTTTCGTGACACGCTTTTCTACCTCGTACCAAATCAGGACCCATTCGCCGACAGAGAGCAGTTCCCTCGGCGTATCGGATACGGACTTGTACGGACCGCAGCCGTCGAAAGTGTACAACTTTTCCTTTCCATCACTGTACTTGGACTCGAACAGGAGATGCATCGCACGGGCGTAACGGACACGGAGCCCCCACTGTGAGAGCAGGCGGGACTGCATCAGCTTGGCGTTGTTGTAATGTGCCTGTCGGAGGGATTCGAGTTCCTGGCCCATCTGCTGGTTTCTGTTTTCGAGGTCAGCTACGGACAGACGGAGTGTAGCAGCCTGTTCCATGACTTCGGCGGTAAGCTTGTTCTGCTTCTCGATAGCCTCAAGTAGTTCCTTGTCCATGATGTTTCTCCATATTGAGTGTTATTTTGAAAATAATATACATAAATAATGCAGCGTTGTCAAGAGGTATATGGAGAAAATTTGACATACTCCTACGACTTTAGTCGTGGGATTCTGGGAGCTGCCACGGATGGGCAACATGTCCCAAAGGTAGATGTCCCTACCTTGCATAAATTTATTGCGGCGTTCCTATCTCGGTCGTGTTCCGCACCACAGCTAGGACATATCCAATGACGGATAAATGCATCCTTCAATTCGTGGTTCTGATAACCGCATTCGGAACATAACTGACTGGATGGATACCACTTATCTGCGTACATTACGGTCTTACCCATCTTATGAGCTACATATTCGAGAATGTTCAAGAAAGCGTTGAACCCGAAGTCATACATGGATTTCTTATACTTCTTGGATAGATTAACCAAGTCCAACGTCTCGAACACCATCACATCGTAGTCACGGCAGAATTTCCGTGCCAACTTCCATTGCATGTCTGAACGCTGATTGGCTACTTTCTCGTGTAGTTTCTGCAATGTACGCAGAGAACCTCGCTTACCTTTCGATTTCCTATACTTTTCAGATAGGTTTCTCAACGAATTGAGGTTCTTCCGCAAGAGTTTAGGCATACTGCAATCATCACCGTTAGAAGAAACCAAGAAGTCGTGCAGACTGAAGTCGAAACCAACGATTTCACCCGATTTAGCCAACTCTGTCTGCACGAATTCTTGCTCTACGACTACATAAATGTAGAATCCGTTGCTCTTGCGCTTGACGGTCAAGGTCTTGACCTTGCCATTGAACTCCCTGCTATTCCAGTAAGGAAAGTCTTTCTTGCCTATCTTAACTCTATTGCTGCCATGAAACTTATATCCATATTGCTTGGTCGTGAACGAATGGTATTTAGCCGTCTTCTGGAAGTGAGGAGGATTAGTCTTCTTTTTAGCTTTCAAGTTCGAGAAGAACAACTGATATGCACGGTCTATTCTATCCGTGATGTCTTGAATAGCTTGTGAAGGAACATCATTCCACTCTGGATATTGTTTCTTTAACTTCGTGAGATGTTTCTGCAACTGATACTTGTTGAGCGTCTTGTGATAGATGCCGTAGTACCTTCGATGCAGTGCAATGCAGTGGTTGTATATCCGACCAGCAATAACAAGTATATTGTCGAGATACTTCAAGGCATCTCGATTATACAACTTGTACTTGTATGTCTTCAATTCAACCATAGGCAATTATAAATGCCCCAGCGACGCTTATTGTGGTATTCAGCATCACCAGGGCATTTAAACCTTGATTTATATAGACCGAGAATACCACTAATCGACCTATTCATATAGAAGTTTATAACAATCTATAAAAACTTTTCCTATTTGGGAACTGGTTTCATCATCCCACGGCTGAAGCCGTGGGCTTTCCGTTCAGCGTAAGAAAATTATCCGAAACATAAGGAACAGCCCGATTTCATCATATCGAGTTTTTCAATCGGGGTCGCCTTAAACTCCCTCAGCCTGAACTTCTCGAACCCTGGACGCCATAGAGGGTCGTAGTTCTGCTTCTTGGCAATCCTCTTGGCTTCCGACGGGTTTGCCGCCCTGACGATGCAAAAACGGTTGAAATCGGATGTGGTATGCTCTACTAGATAGTAGCCAGTTGACATATTTATGCCTCGCCGTCTCGTCTTAACCTAAGGAATACACCGTATACGCTTCTCATCATGTGGTCGTCGATGGTGCAGAAACTAAGCGATGTAGAGGCAAAATTCTCGTAGTATTCGTCACGCTCTTTAGCCGTCTCGAAACTTGATGAAGGGATGAGAGCTTCCCCTATCGCCTGCAGCGCATTTTCCCCGTGAAGGGTTTCCCCGTTTGCCTCGAAGTACAGCGCCTTTATGCAGCGTTTCGCTTTCTGACCATCGGGGTCATCCTCCATAGCTGGCGCATGGTCGATTAAGATATTGACCCTGATTTGGTTTAGGATAAGATTCTTCGCTTTGACGAGGTTGTCAAGCTCGATACACAAGCATATCGTGTTTTTCAACGGCTCCCTTTCATTATACTTCGTTATGACGGCAATATAGTGTTTTTTGCGCTTTCTGGAAAACCAGCTCATAGTTCCTCCATGATTCTAGTGGTGTCCGCAACAGTTCGCTGCGGATGGAAAATTTCAAGTTCTTTGACTGGCCTGCTCTCGGTTACGGAACAGGCCATGAACAAAAACGCCATTGTCGCAGCTACGATAAGTTTCATTTCTTTTCCTTCATCTTTCGGAAACTCCACTTGTCGAAACCCTTGGAGTCCCTAATCTGGTCGTCAGTACCGACAGGCATCGTGGGCGAGGTGTTGTTTGTGAGTACGTTGCCAATGAACATTTCAAGTTCCTGCATCGCCGTGAACGGGTCGAGCTTGGTCACGAACCTGATGTCCTCCTCTGGATAGCTGTTCGGCACGAGCTCTGTCATGTCGATGCAGGTGAGCTGAGGGTTCACAATCACGTTGTAGGCATATTTGTCACTGGTCGGGGTGGACTTCCTCGGGGAATATCCGACGGCGAGAATCGGGGAGTTGAACTTGACGAAGATGTCCCGGTTCCAGAACGGGTCGGCATTCATGTCTAAGACAGCATTGCCCTGACTGTACCAAGGGAGCAGATGCGGGATTTCCGCCTGGTCTACATAGATATACGTTGTCTTGAGCGTCTTCCTGTCTTGATGGCCGCAGCAATGGAACCACTTTCCGCAAAAGCCGATGTGGAACAGGGTCTCATTATGGTTAAATACGTCAAACCCATCGTTCTTGCCCAAGCAGATGTGGGTAGGCAATTCCTTGCTGGTGGTTACGGTTTCCATGCGGGTATGTCTTTCATACACGATGGTCGGGTCGTTGAACACGCTCAACGCACTGTCATAATAGTCTCTGAATTTTGAAAATATACGCATGTCCAAAATATACTTAATAAAATGTGTATTGTCAAGGGGTGGATTCCTGTTAAATAAATTTATCAAGTCTCGAGAATTCCAATTTCCTTTTCAATACTGCTACGCAGAAGCAGGAGAGACATCTGCTCCTCAACAAGTTGGCGCAATTCAAACGGTTTGACCTGCATATCAAACAGTGAGTGCAATGTAAGTCCATTCTTAGTCATGTATTCCTTTATATCGGAGTCCACTTTATTCAACCGTTCTGTAACCGAATTGAGTTTGTCGTACAGTTTAGATAAAATTTTCTCAATTCCCTGTAATTGATTGCTCATTTTGTCTCCTTTCCGTTGCATACATAGTCATTCTTTTCGTATGACCACTCCTTAGGAGATGGGTCTGCCTTTTCACATTTGTATTTCCATGGCAACCATTGCGGCATCCAGTCGGATATATGTTGGTAGCGTCGGCAATACTTGCAGTCACGGCATATTCTTGGTATTTCGGAGTCGGTCATATGCTAGTCAATCCTACGGAAGAACAGAAGATGAGGAAGGGAATACGATGGTTCTGATACGGAACCGTCCATCATTTCCTTGAGCATCGTTCTAAACTCAGCCATGTTGTTGAGTTTCCACGTACCGAGGAATTTATCCTTGCACGTCGGCTTCCTCACGACCTCGGCCTTGATGTAGCGGGACGGCTCATTGTCGCTAGTTCCTTCAATGATGATGGACACCTTCTGGATAGTAGCAGTGTCGTTCAACTTTACGCCGTCCTTATACACAATCTCGTATATAAGCTCGTCCTGATACTGCATGGGTTCTGAACCCGATACCTTACTGACGTGTTCCTCAACGAATACGGGGTCGATATGCGGGGCTCCGTATTTCCTGAGGAATGAGTCGATGATGCCAACCGTGTGGGAAATGATGTCGTCAACATCCTGGTTTGAAATAATGTTTCTTACCATTGCTTGTACCTCGGTTACAGGGAAAGGAAAAGTTTCCAAATCTTCTTTGATTTCTCGATATTCGCCTTATGGAGGGAATCCACGGAAGCGGACAGGTTGACAAGGATGTTGTCCTTCGGGGTGTTCATCCAGTGTTCGTAGATTGCTTGGGTGACCTCGTGGGGCGCATTGAAAGTCATTTTAGTTAGGAAGTCGTAGTAGTTATCTTCGTTCATTCGGTTATCTCCAGTCGTGCAATGCACGGTCACATGCCTGCTCCTCATTAAGTTGAATTTCATGTCGTATCTTGCGGAACTTTTTAAGCGATTCCTGAAAGTCAATACCGTTATTCATGTTTTTGAGCACCCATTCTGCTCCAGCTATGAATATTGGATATATATCGGCAACGTCTATGGCGGCCAAATCGTAAGTCAGCGGTTTGTCTTCTCTATACGGGTGTTTTGACGAGCGGGTAATAATATATGTCGGCGGTACATCATCATTTCCAGTGCCGTAACGAAGTAGAGTGCAATAGGCAGCGTCCGCCTCCTTTCCAGTACACCAGTCCATGGGGGTTAGCGAATATTCAGAACGTTCAAAGTTGAATTGGTGGCCAGTGGGTTCGAGCTGCTTTCCGATGGGGTTAATCCCGCTCGCCGCCCTCATGTATACTGTTTTTCCCTCTGCATACGCCTTCATGATTGCAATTTGTTCTTCGATACTCTGGGCCATGGTATCCTCCTATCGGGTACACAACACTATGATGATTACGACTGCGATGATTGCTGGTATAATCCAACTATATTCGAATCCGAGTATAACGCACAACGGTTGGACAATGGTGCCAAGCGCTGCGGTAAGAAACACGAACGTGACGGCGATAGACATGGCGGAAACAAAGATGTCAAGGGGTGTCAGCTTCTCGTGCGGCGCCTTCTCGGTATGGAACGTGATTTTGTTCTTGTCGGACATTGTTACTTCTCTGCCTTTGAGCGTTCCTTGCACTTGCGTTCGAAGATGCCGACTGCGATTACTACAAGAATGTAGATGAGACCTTGGATGATTTTCTTCTTCATGGGATTTTCCTATAATGGTTTGTATAAACAATATAACTAATATGACCCGACCTGTCAAGGGATTTATTCATGGTTTTATCGGAATCGACTTGACAGCAGGCCATGAATTTACTATATTCCCCTTTGAAAGGAGCATCATGCAATGATAGATTTCGAAAAAAATGAAAAAGATATTGTTTTTAGCCATGCTCTTCGTCGTAAGCATCATGACGGCATGCCACGACTCGGAAGAGGAACGAAGGATAATCGAAAAGCGCAAGGCCATGAACAAAGCAATGCACTGGCCATTCGAGGAAATAAGGGAATTCAACGATGCCACATTGATATGCGACCACTCAACGGGCATTGTATATTTCCGATACCATCAATACCGCACTGGCGGGATGAGCGTCTATCTTGACAAAAACGGACAGCCAACCCGTTGCGAAAAGTAGGAGGATTAACATGGAGAAAACAGTAAAGTGGCGCCCTCCAGATAGTGAAGACGCCGACAACAAGGCACAGGAAACGCCAGAAAAGGCCGCTCCCGAAGAACAGAAACAGGAACAGGAACCTCAGCCGCCTAAACCATCCCCGGCATTCGCATGTCTTCAAACAGCCGACGGTCCCATATTCGTGCGGAAGTCATCTGTCGTCATTTTCCGTTTAATCGACACTACGATAAATTCTGTCCACATTAAGAAAAGCACCGTCCCTATCACCATTGTCAACGGAAATGGCGGGCTAAGCAGTTTCGACTACCATATCAACGATAAGTCGCATTTTGACAAGTTTGTCGAAGAAATGAATTCTTAACATAAAGAGGTAACCCATGGAAGATGAATGCACAATTAAAAAGTTATTCGATTACCTTTACCCTACCGATATGACCTTCGAATACCACTCTAATTCGAAGGACGGCGCTTTCATTAAGGTAATCCTATACAATGATTTGTGGATTGACGTATTCCCGTACAGCAAGGATAGCTACCAGGTAGTGGAGCACGACAATAACTCCAATGAAAAGGAAACCGTGTTGCACTGGTCATTCAAGGACCTGCAAGAATATCTCTGCATAAATTACGAGGGCTAAGTATGAACCAGGGCAACAAGACAGATTTGGACAAGCTGCGTAGCTACTACATCAACACGAAGAATGGCTTTGTCGGGAAGGAAACGGCAGAAGGAAAAACGCAGTATGTAATGGAAGGATACAAGGCGCTGTTATTCCACAGTGCATGCGATGCAATCAAGTTTGCGAACACGATGGTAATGAACGGTTCCGTCCAGTATGCAAGAGTGTTCTATTGCAACCCGCAGGGAATCCATGCCATCGCACTGATTCGCAAGGATTTCAGCGGAAGAATGAACTATGTCTACATCGGCCAGGGCGATACGGGAATCCCTGTTTCTGGCGGTCTTTCCGGCCTGTTGAATCGTGTAAAACAATCAAAGCGGTGAGGCCCTACCATGAGCAAAGAAATCCGCTGTCCTGAACTAAATCCGCCTGATTTCTCGCATAACCATCACGGTGAATACTACAGTGATGGTATGCGTGGCATTCTAGGAAGTGTATATAGCGACCTGTTCATCGAAAAGGATTCACTTGGACGCTGTACGAGCGCTTACCACAGGAAAGTCAACGAGTGGCAATGGGGAGATACTAAACGGCAGCCAGACCGTTATTCCGACACATACATGTATGATTTCCATGGAGGATGCCGAGTCAAGAAAGGAATAAACGGAAATAGGCTGTTCGTCATAGAGTATGATGGTGATAGCAACCGCCCTAAGTACGTATGGAACCGTCTTGGTGAAGCATATGATGGCGACTGGTACGAGTTTTTCGGGTTCACTTACCACCCAAACGGTGACTTGAAGGCAATCGACTACTGGGGCCAAGGCGGCAACATGAGCGGGCATTATGAATACACCGTATCCCAGATGAGAGTAAAAACTTATATCGACAAGAAAAAAGCGAAGGATGTAGCCAGTACAGTAGTCAAGATTAACAAGCATGTCACAAATATGACAAAACTGCCTGACCCGACGAATTGGACGATATTCATCTCTCGCCATGCATACAAACACCAATACAGCGATGCAGCCGACGCATTAGGATTAGACGAAACAACCATGTCTTACCTTCCTAAACGCAGGATGACTAAGAAGGAAAGGGAATGGTCTTACAAGCATAGTGCAGCCGCTCAGATGCTTCGTGAAATGGACGCCCTCAATAAAGGCATAATCTAAATAAAAAGCCCACGGATTTAACCGTGGGTTTTCTACATGAAGTCAAGAACGCTGTCAATCAGGCTCGGACGTTCGTTAAACTTCCGTTCGGAAATTTCGGCCCCATGCCTCCTCAGCCAGTTTGCAACAAGATGCCTATGGCAAAAATCCGATGGCTTCTCGTAGCAAACGAGCGTGAGACGGTCGAGAACATCTGGGCCGTATATCTCAGAAAGTTCACGCATCACCTGGTTGAAATCTAGGCTTTCAAGGTAGGTTTCAAACACGGATGTATAGAACTCGGTGTCACCCTTGTGCTGTCCGTATTTGAAATCGTAAAGTAGTTCCTTTGAAGGCGCCAACTTCGGGTAACACGCCCTGTCGTACCACTCGGGGTTAATCCTGGCGATAGACACGGGGTACTCTATATTAGGCACCTGTGCAAAGTACGACGTGAACACCTAGTAGTCCTCGTGTTTGAACTGGCGGAAATACGTATCGACAGTATTCTTGAGGAGTGCGACCGTCTGTTCATCCATGTGGAAACGGCCCTTGTTGATTTCAAGAGACTTGTCGATGTTGCCATCATCATGTCGCATCGTTGCTGCGAACCAGTCGCAAATCAACTCAATCATATCGACAAGGTTCATCCCGTTCACTCCGTTGGCGAAATGTTCGGGGTGATGCCTGTTTTCTGCATAATGATGGTTAAGGGCTTCTTTCAGACCTTTCAGGAACTCGTTGTATTCGTCTGAGCCATAGGTACAACCTTTGAGCTTCTGTGTGTATTCGTCAAAGAGTTCCTTCTCGGGAGGAAGCAACTTGGAGTCATCATGATGGTCACCCCTTTCCATGATGTCCTTCGCAATGGTATACATCAGCATGCGAACGAAGTCACGATGCTTGTTGGTTTCTGGGGCGGAATCGTAGTGTTCTGGCATTACTTCTTCTCCTCGGTGTCATTGCTTGCGAAAAGAGCGTTGAAATCATCCAAATGGAGCTTGTCCCAGATGTTGGATTCCTTCATTCTTTTTTCGGCTTCCTTGCGTTTCTCTGGAGATGCCGTCTTGAAGAAGGCAATTACCTTGCTCATAGTATTTGCGTCTTCGCATTCCGCAGGAAGAGCACCAATGCGGTACTGGGGGATTTCACTGTTGAACAGATATCCTGCTTGGTTCGTGATGTTTCTGAGGATGACACCAGCGAAACGGATATATGCGTGACGGAGGAACGTCATGTCAGGATTCTGCCTTGCCGTGTGCTTCGGGGGAAGATTTTCCAGTTCTTCCTTGGTGAGCGTACGGAGAATAGTCTTGCGGACGATGAAGGTTCCCTGCATGTTCATGGCTTCCTTGTCGAAGAACAGGTCGCCATTCCATTCAGTCGGGCTCCACTTCATCTTGTAGCCAGCCTTCTTAATCATTTCAAGCTTGACATCGCTGTTCTTGTTGAGAAGTTCCTTGTGCGGATAAAGGGTCTGTGCAATCATGCTGATGGCGTTCTTGATGGAATCTGCCTGTCGCCAACTGAGAACGAGGGCGGCAAAGTCCATGTGCGGAACATTCCATGCACGGCAATCGAAGTAAGCCTTGCGTGAGATTCTCTTTTCGAGTTCCTTGAAGTCACCGCTGTGTACAAGGGTGTTGAACTCTACGCTTGCAACAGCGGAGAGCATGCTGCAAATCTTCTGGACACGGCCACCGAAGTAGTAATCGCCGATATGCGCCATCGGCTTTAGCACGAGGGTGATTTCGTCGGACTGGGTATATCCGATTACTGCGTTGCATTCCTCGATGAGCGCCGTCGTTACACGGCACATGACCTCACGAAGGTCTGCATCGAACGGACGCAAGCAGTTCTTGGTAACATTGTGGAAAGCACGCCCGTCAAGACGGATGCACACTGGAAGTCCCGGCAAGAGAGTTCTCTTCGCCTCGATGGACTCGTATTCTTTCATGAAGATGTCAAGGTTAGAATATGACATTTTTACCTCTTTAGTGTTTTTTCGATAATTTCTGCAAGTGTCGCCTCCACCTCGTCATTCTGGTAGTCGGCGTTGAAAGTCTTCGACATGCAACGTGGAAGATGACAGGCCTTGTTGATGACATCTAATAAGCACATCCCATCATCAGCCCTGCCAATGATGGAACCATCTTCGTCAAGCGTCACGTAGAACAGCTCGGCGTTCGATATCATGAAGATATCACCTTTGCCAGAGACGCAATATTCCACCGTGATTAAGGGAACTTTCTGCCTCCCGTCAGGCGCCAAATGGTATTCGTACGACACGTCGGTGCAACAACGGTCTTCGTTATCGAATTGACCTTTCTTAATAGAGACAACACCGTTATCAGAAAGGGCCTTATCAAGCCGTTCGAATGTATTTATCTTATCGTGCATGGAAGCCTCGTTACCCGTTTAATCACGGTATGCCAAGAACGACGGGCGATACTTGTCGTTGGTGTATGAGCCAAGTTGTTTCAGCTGTGTTTTCGACAACTTTTCAAACTCCGGCGTCATGCGGAGAAAATGCACGGCGTTTGAAAAACTGTTAACAGGGACTGCACCGTCTGGCACAGGTTCAGTATAATGGACCTCGCCTGTCTGCCAATTTCGGGTGCAACCGACCGAAATTACTTGTTCGTCGTAGAGCTTGCTAAGGCGCTCTACTTCTGGTTTCCCCAGTTTCATCAGGTCTTCATATTGCATTTTGAACCTCGGTTTTAATTTCTCGTGGTAGATATAGACAAATATAAAACAATATATGGGATTTGGCAAGAGTATTTAAGAAAACCTCTTGCCAGCGGCCCGTTAGTTATTTATTTTTCAGTAAAACAACCCGAGAGGTATCACAATGAAGCGTGACGAAATCATTTCCAAGTTTATTGACGACCTTAACGAAAATACAGGCCACTACGGATACGACGGTTTCATCGACTTTCCCGAAAGCGGGAACTCGTTCAAGCTTGTTATCAACCCTGCACCGGGACGCCGCACCGCTCCGAGGGACACCGTGATAGACGCCGTACTCCAAGTAGTGAAGTCGCATTTCCCGTCCGAGTGCGTAACGTCGAGGGAAAGCGCCGGGGATTACCCGCACGGCTCCTATGTCATCACCGTTTCCGACTGGACTCGTTACCATGACTAATGAGGTGAGACATACATGCCAGCTAGCACAAGGAAGGAAGACAATAGATTAGTAGAAGTGGTAAACAAGTATCTTGACCACATCGCTTACCCGCAGACAACCCACATGAAGGACATAAGCCGTGTGGTGGACGCCGACCAGCAACAGGCGGGTAGCGACATAATAGTCCATATCGACGGAATGAACCTGACTTGCGACGAAAAGGCCGCAGTCAAGTACATAGGCAAGCCGCTATCTACATTCTCGCTGGAAATCGGCTTTATGGACAACCATATTAACCAGCAGCACCACCTAGGATGGCTTATCGACCCGAAGCACACCAACGACCTTTTCTCGTTCGTGTGGATACCGCAGGCCACCCGTCCAGACATCCAGTCCCCCTATGACATCATCCAGTGCGACATAGCTATTGTTCGTAAACTGGACATCATGAACTATCTCGCATCGTTGGGGTGGACACCGCAGAAGCTGGCGATAAAGGAAAGGTGCATACGGACGGGTACGGGAAAGACGGAACTAGGTAACTTCGAACAACACGGTCTCAAGTTCTCAATCAGCCGTTTCCTGCACGAGGTTCCAGTAAACCTACTCCTGCAAAAGGAAACCTACATGAACATCGCAGTCGGCAGGTACTCTATAATAAACGGAAAAATGTCGTATAATTTTGAACGGGACATCGACTCCGTGATAGAAATACCGGGGCTAAGGTTATAAACTAGATTTGAATAAACCAATGAGTTTAATATGGCAGAATGGGTAAATGTTGTAAAAAACGCAGAAACGGGTAAATTCCCTAAGATTGTCGTCAATGGCGATAGCATGGGTAAAATTATTGTAGCAACCCCTGATACTGATGGAAAGCTAGGTAAAGCCATCGCAGACAACCTCGTGCGTTTGGCTACTAATATAAAAAGCATATTCGGTAAACCTAAGCTTACGTTGAACGACCCGACCGTTCCAGATGATGCCGGAGGAATGCTCGGCGTCGGCACAGGTGAATTTGAGCAAGGAAAACCACATATCCAGATTCCACCATCAAGGTCAGGAAAAATTTCATATACAAGTGATAAGAGTGTCATCAAGATTACCATGGGGTTGAACGAAGCAGCCACATTCCTTCATGAAGTCAATCACGCAATTCACAGGTTCGTAAACAATGGTAAGTATTTGCACCCTAAATCCAGCGAACTTGTAGGTGCGGTCAGCCAGGATGTACGAAAGGGAATAATGAGCCGCAATTTGCAGACCCATTTCAACTACGGTAAAGGTATGGTTGAAAAGAAGGCGAATGAGATGGAAACTTACTGGCTCAGCTGTTGCGATGCTGTCAAGTACAATATGGATTCCGCAGCCGTAAGGGCAATAAAGGCAGAAAACAACAAGAACTTGGTCGCAGCCCATTATGAATACCTCGGAAACGAGCATCAGGCGGATGTGCTGCGTGACCATATGAATGATGACAATCTCTGGGCCAACATGTATGACATCAATGAGTTGGACCCAACACGCCTAAAACCTCCCAAGGATGACGTGTTTGACAATCTGGACGCCAAGCCAACGGACGAACCCCAGGAGCAATTATAAACTATACTAGAAAGAAGGACAGGTTTAATCATGGAAAATCAAGACCTCAATGAACAGTTTGCATCGTTCATCAAGACTACAAAAGACAGTCTTAATGACATTTCACGTAAGCGTAGCATCCCACTCGACCAACTGGGTGCAAAACATATTTCTACCCCGGATGTCGATTACGGTCTTTTCCGAGTATGGCAACAGGCACTTTCCGAACTTAAACAGCTCAAAGACCCAATGCCGAACAACCTTTGGACCATTGCTTACAAGTATTACAGGCCATATTTCGACTTTACAAAAGATGAACGCTCGAATACAAAGAGAATATGGCAACAGGCACTGTCCGACCTCAGCAAGCTAATCGAACCGACAGGCGGATGGGAATCTATAGACCCGCTAGTTGGTATAGCAATACGGGTGTTCAGTGATGACCTGGCAATGTGCGATACAGAAGACGAAATGCGTACTGAAGTATTAGATATGTGCAATGAGGACGCAGCAACACTGGCCGACATGCTCAGGGATGAGATTTGCAAAACAAGATATAAGCTTGGCGGTAAGGTGTACAAACTTTTCCCAAAGGCACAAGCTGACAACGATAGCATCGAAACTCTTTGCAACACGCTTGAAGCAAGACTTACGGGAAACACTTCCCTAGAGAAGACCATCATATCAAACATTTGCAACCTTCCGACGAACCAAACCGACGCAACAAACATTCTAAAAGAGAAACTAAAATTAAAGATTTGCAACACAAAGTATAAAGACAAAAACGGCGATGAGCAACCAATATTTACCGAAGATGAGATACGGGATGTATCTATCGACGATATCAGCAATATTCTCGACCAAGCATCTGAAAAAACCGACAATACTATTAAAGATGACATTAACGACAATAATGCCGTACGCAATGCACTTAATAACCATACCTATAATGACTTGTTCAAGGCATTGACTGTATTCCTTAGGACAAAACTCAAAGAAAAGTTCAAAAGCAAGAAAACAGACGCCGTCTTTTCTGTCACCTATAACGAAAAGGAAGAGAAGGTTTCGTGCATACACACCGCATCCATGAAGGAAGTTCTTACCATCACCCCAAGCATAGGTTACGATGGCATCGAAGGACCTCTCGACAGTTTGCGTTGTGATGTCAATGTTGCACCATTGCCAATTTCATCAGACAACCCGTTATATAATGACCGTTCTGAAATAGAAGCACTTGTGGATTACACCTATCTTCTGCATGGCCGTGGGATAAACCCAGGAGATTACGGCGAATACACTATACCCGAAGTGAAAGGTTCGGAACTTCCCCAAGTCGCATACAATGCGGTATCCGATTGGCAGAACTCGGCATCAGCATTCATGATTGAATCAAACGCATTAGCAGAAGCTCGTCGAACGGTGGGAGAAGGCAACTTCGATGACCTTGATTACGAGTACTCACGTAACAAAACATACAATATGCTTGCCAATCCAGATGACCCAACAAACGACAACACCGAGCACTACAAGAACAGAATGGCCGAATTGAATGCCCGTGCCAACACGGTTGCTCCGAAAATGAAGGGAAGTGTGTACACAAAGGAAGATGTGAGCAATGCGTTCAACAATCTCCACCTCGCACTGAACGGAAGAACGGCAGACGGACATGTATTGACCGACGAGGAACGTGAAAGAAGGGACGACATCCTGAATGGAATTGAAGATTTCCCGGACGATTTCTAATAAATATACAAATCAATTTAATTTAATTTAAGCCCCAAATTTGGGGCTTTTTTCATATTTACAGAAAAATGCCTTGACAACAATGATTTAATTATTTATATTATACACATCAAGATAAGGAATCAATCATGAGCAAAAACTTTGAAGAATTGCCCCAGAAGGACTACATGGGAACCATATCGTGGAGCCGCCCGTATTTCGGGGCCCCGCAGCCAATGTTCGGTTCAGCCATCAAGACAAGCCACTCGGTCTGCATCCGAATCGACAGGGCACATGTGATTCGTCACGGCGATGCCGCCGACACCAGCATCTTGCCAGACAACCGTCCGTACATCGAGCTCGAAATGACCCCGTTGCAGTGGGCAGAGTTCCTCACTTGCGGAGGCCAGTCGGAAGGCGTGCCCTGCACCATCACCAGAGTGAACGGCAAGAGCATGTCCAGACCCGAAGAGGAAAGCGTAGCCGACAGCTATCTCGAAGCGACGAACGAACACTTCGACGAGTTCTCCGACGGCATAAAGCGCTTCGAGAAGCAGCTGTCCGACGCAATCGACAGCGGGAAGCCCATGTCCAAGACACAGATGAAAGAACTCCTCCAAAACATGAAGTGGTTCCGTCAAAACAGCGTAGCGAACCTGGAATTCCTCCGTACCCGCTTCATGGAGGAAATGGGCAACATCGTGGTAAAGGCCAAGACCGAGGTCAACGCCTACGCAGAATCCCGCCTCCGTGACCTCGGAATCAAGTGCCTCATGGGGGATGCCGACCAAAACGGAAACGAACCCGAAATCGCACAACTTACAGGATTAGAAAAATGACATCCATAAAGAAATACTTTGACCAAAACAATGATGATAGAAACGTCTCCTGCATGATGAAACTTGTCAGTGCGGTTTCATCTGCTGGCGGAAAGACGTATATCGTCGGCGGTTTTGTCCGTGACGCAATCATCGGTAAGGAAAACAAGGACATCGACTTCGAGATTCACGGTCTCGATGCCACAACAATCGAGAAAATCCTTTTCGATGTAAGCGGTAGCCCAGCCTTGAAGAAGGGCTCCTCGTTCGGCGTGTACGGCATCAAGGGTTACGACTTCGATATCGCAATGCCCCGCAAGGAACACTGCATCGGTAGCAAGCACACTGACTTTGCCGTATCCGTTGACCCGTTCATGGGTGTAGACGAGGCAAGCCGTCGAAGGGACTTCACCATCAACTCCCTCATGTACGATGTGGAAGCAGACGAAATCGTGGATTGCCACCACGGTTGTGACGACCTTGCAAACAAGGTTATCCGTCATGTCTGCGACGAGACTTACGTCGAAGATGCACTCCGTGTTTTCCGTGCCGCACAGTTCGCAGCAAGATTCGATTTTGACATCGCACCCGAGACAATCGCCCTCTCCCGCTCAATCTCAGAGAAGCTTATGGACCTGTCTGGTGAACGGGTGGAATCCGAAATGCACAAGGCCCTGATGAAATCAGACAAGCCGTCGGTGTTTTTCAGGAAGCTTCTTGAAATGGACGCCCTCCATTTCTGGTTCCCGGAACTTGCTGCACTCATCGAGACCCCGCAATGGCCAGCTCACCATCCAGAAGGCAACGCATTTGAACACACCATGCTCGTAATTGATGAAGCAGCAAAGTTGAGAGGCCGTGCTGAAAATCCTTACGCATTCATGTTGGCAGCTCTTTGCCATGACTACGGGAAGGCAACTACGACGTTCTTCAACGAAGCGAAGCAGAAACTCGTAGCATACGGTCACGACCAGGCGGCGAAACCCCTTGTCGATGCGTTCATGGACCGTCTCAGGCTTTCCAACGAGATTCGTTCGTATGTTCAGAACCTCGTACTTCTGCATATGCGTCCGAACATGTATGTCGGGAACAATGCGACGGACTACGCATTCAACAACATGTTCGACCAGACGAAACATGCGGAAGACCTGTTGTTGCTTGCCAAGGCAGACCACTTCGGTCGAGGTGTTAAGCTAGACTACTCCAAGTACGACGAAGTCCTTGCCGACAGGTTGAACAAGTACCGTGAACTCATGAAGCGTCCAGAGGCCACAGCATCCGATTTCATGAAGCTTGGTGTAAAGCCGTCTCCACTTCTTGGGGAAATGCTGGATATGTCCCACAAGTTGCACTTAAAGAACACTCCATGCGAGACTGCAATCAGACTTACACGGAATCAGTTCGCCAAGCAGATTCGAATACAGAATCGTGAAGCGTAAGTGGAATAATATTGACTCCATACAAAAATCCCGTCCTCATTGAGGGCGGGATTTATTTTTATATGAATTTATCGATTACTAATGTCCATACAAGTCTTTCATTGCGTAGGCTTCAATTTCGTTTTGCCACATTTTGAATGGAACCCAATATCTTATACTTTTTTTGAATACAACTGGAGTATCGCTTTCTCCCCTTTGAGAGCAGCATATACAGCACAGTTTTTTCAAGTTAATTGGAGCGAATCTACGCTTTATCGAATCCAAATCCGAAGGTATTTTACCGTCTCCATAGAACTCAAAGTCGCTGTAAATGATAATTAAGTCGTAGTCATTTTCATATGTCAACTTATATTTGCTCTTCATATCATGGGAATACTTTTTAGTTCTCTGAGATGGAGGAAGCATAACCCCGTTACTGTCAGTTTCATTTGGGTAAACATACGGGCTCAAGCGGTCAACGACGCTATATACGTTAGTTCCGCCACCACCAACAGATGTATGCAATACAAGTTGCTGACTAGGAACTCCTTGAACCTGAATACTGCCCGGATTCTTCTTCATGTTATCTGCCGTCTTAGCATTGAAAAACGACGGTATATCGCATGCTTCATCCCAGAATGAGTACATCATCGCTTTACCCGGAAGGTGGTTGGCAATGTTTGAAAGAAGGCCTGTTGCACCGACAATAATGCTTTTCTTATTCCACATAGAGTATGATGCGTCAATAGCGACAAGGACTCTTGGAATTGTTTTGTTATACGTGTTAAATCTTGTCGGGAGAAGGTCGGCATGAGATACATCACGAAGGTTTCTAGCATCACCAGCCTGGTCAGTTTCCCTACTTGCGCTGTTGGCAAGATGAACAAGTGTACCTGCAATTTTATACGTCGTACCCTTATCGAACTGGATTGCTCCTTGATTAAGGTCATCACTGAGCTTATTAAGGATGTCTATCTGTTCTTTTTCAGCCTCGCTACCCTCTTTCCGTTTGAGCTCGATGTTTGAATTTATCAGGTTCTGGACTTTCTGCAGGTTGTTCATAAATGAAGACTCTTCCGTGGAATTAGCCATATTAGCAGTTTCCTTCACCTGGGAGAATGTCTTGGTATCGTTAGCGAACTGTGCGATGTTTTTATTGAATCCAGAAAGATTGATGACTTGTCCTGCAAGTCTACCAATCTCGGGTGAGCCAAGCTCACCTGAATTGGAACTCTGGCTGTCCTCGGGGATATTCTCAACGTCAACTTTATTGCTTGAACGGCCCGGTTCAACGAAGTTATTATCGTCTTCGCCGTCTTCATCAGAACCCTCAAACCCCTGCTCACCTGTTGAACCTTGGTTACTGCCTTTGCCATAACCAACCTCAACTGTCGGGCCTTGCTTGCCGCCAGATGTTCCAGAACCAGGGTCAACTGTTGGACCTTGCTTACCACCCGATTTGCCAAAACCGCCGGAACCGCCAAAACCCTCAGAGCCCTCAGAGCCGTCGGAACCACCAAAACCCTCAGACCCATCAGAACCGTCAGAACCCTCAGAACCACCAAAACCCTCAGACCCATCAGAACAGTCAGAACCCTCAGAACCACCAAAACCCTCAGAACCATCGGAACCGTCAGAACCCTCAGAACCATCAGAACCATCAGAGCCGTCGGAATCACCAAAATCGTCGGAATCACCAAACTCGTCAGAATCACCAAACTCGTCAGAACCGTCGGAGCCATCAGAACCGTCGGATGAATCAGAACCCTGTTGCCCGTTGGACCCCTGTTTAGCATTTTCACTTGCCTTCTGTGCAGATTGCTGTGCAGATGATACAGCATCCTGCATGTCCTGTGCATCGTCATCGTCGGACGGGTCCACTCCGGCATTTTCCATTGCTTGCTTCATCTTCTGTGCAGCCTGCTGCATTTTACGTGAAGCCTCTTGCATCTTATTTGCAGCATTCTGCATTTCTTGCTGTTTTCCTTCATTGGCAGCACTTTCATACTCTTCAGACGCACTCTTCATTTCCTTGGCCGCACGTTGCATTTCAGATGCAGCCTCCTGAGCCTCAGAAGAGTTTCCGCATACCCTTGAACACTTTCTAGCAGCAGAATTTGCATTCTTACTGTCGGTTTTACCCTGGTTTGCAATATCTTGTGGGTTATCCTGTTGTCCACCCGACTGGCCTTGACCTTGCTGGTTTTGACCTTGTTGGCCCTGAGACTGTCCTTGCTGACCTTGGCCCTGCTGTTGCTGACCTTGGGATTGCTGTTGCTGACCTTGGGATTGCTTATACTTTTGAAGAGCCGCACCTAGCTGGCTTTTCGTTTTAGAACTGCTCTGACCTGGCTGGTTTTGACCTTGTTGGTCCTGAGACTGCCCTTGCTGACCTTGGCCCTGCTGTTGCTGACCTTGGCCCTGCCCTTGCTGACCTTGTTGCGGCTTATTATCTTGTGCAGTCATTCCGCCAAATGCCGGAGGAAGCTGTTCGGAGATATTCTGCTGGTACAGCATGATATATCTTCGGATTGTTTCCAAGTTCATGTCATCGTCAGTAAGCTCTTTATCGAGGCTTTCGCACACCTCCTCGACTTTCTGCATAGTCGCCGGGTTGGAATACAACGCCTGCAATGCAGCAACCCTTTCCTCGAAGACCGAACTACCAGTCATTAGCGTGTTGAAAATGCCTGAATTGGCCATCATGATTTGCACGGCCTTCGTATGGGCTTCGCCATCGCCGTTACGATAATCATAATATCCGCACTTTACGCCAAGCCCCATCGTTGCGATGATAGCAAAGAACGTAACAATATCGTCGTCCATAGCCAACTGGTGAATAAATTCAGGATTGTAGATGATACAACCGTTGTCAATATCATCGCCGTAATTTGATGCGAGAACTATTGTGTTAGTCTCGCCTTCACGAACTGGTACCCAGTCGAAACTATTTATAATCGGCATAAATACAGCGACAGGTGATTTTGTGTCTGACGCAGCACCTTTCATGTGGGCGAGTTCGGCCTCGATTTCGGCCATTTCTTGCTTGGTATACATTCTCATATATAGACCTCGTTAATTCTTCTACAGTTTATACCAAAGTGCGACATACGGCAGCGACATTGGTGATGTATTTCTTGATGATATCGACTACGGCGTCCTCGCATTCGGGAACCTGAATTTCAGGAACGAACGATTCGTACGAGTCCTCGCCGAGAATGAACGATTCTTCAAGTCCTTTCAAAATCAAGTCTTTTTGGTAGATTTCAGATGCGACGGCCCGTTTCACGAACACCAGTTTTCCACTTCGATTCAGCATCGGGAGGAACAGCGTCAGGTTCTTGACGAATGTACCCTCCTTGTCCGATGTGAACGTGTCCATGTAGAGTATTTCGTTTCCGCCACGGTCATAATACTTGGGCGGCACATGTTTCTCCGTAAGGCACATGGCATACCCGGATTCTCCGTCGAAGAATACCTTCTCGCTCCACTTTCCGTTCTTAATCGGCATGGAAGTGCCCATATCGGCAGCGGCTTTCACCGGGTCATTCTCAAGCCCGCAATCCTTGCAGAGCTTCAAAATTTTATTAACTAGCATAGCGTTACCTATCTTTTATCTTGACTGAATAATCTGCGTCAACAGCATATTTTTCAATTTTACGGAATACCCCTTTCAGTTCGAGAAGGAGTTCGACATCGTTAGCCTGCATCATGCGGAACAGCTTGATTGTCTCTTCCCTGAGGAAGTCGAGCTTTTCGACAAGCTCCTTCTTGTAAACCGAAAAATCAAGCGTTTTGAGAACGGAGAGCAGTTCGTCGATGTCATCGAACACGGCGCACTCCCCATTTTCGAACGAAACCACGAGGTCAATCCTGTTGATTTGCGGGGTGTATGCAACAGTGTATGCAAGCTCGATTACGAAGGTGGCGCCTTCGGCGAGTGTTACATCCCCGATGGTCCCAGCCTTGTTCAGGACATACTTTTCACCAAGGGGTATAATCTTGTCGCACTTTTCCTTGTACTCGTTGTAGAGCCTGTTGTAGGTCTCCGTGGTGATTATCCCTTCCTCGTTACGAAACTTGGATATATCCATTATCCCCTCAGCACTTTGTCGATGATATCTTCTGCTGCTGACAGCGGGATGTCGATTGCATCGACATCTGGGGTGGAAACTACCGTTTTATCCTTGGTGCCAGGGAAGGCGAAGTCGGCACTTGCGATAGGGCGCTGGTTGGAAGCCGTGTAGACGGTCTGGTTCTTTGCGGCGTTGAGGGCGGCCTTCACTGCACGGTGGCTATTGAGCAGTTTGTTATACTCGGCGGAAAGCTCATTGTAACTTTTACGGGCGGCTGCGGCATCCTGTTCAGCATGTTCCGCACGACGACGGAAATCAAGGAGTGTTTCCTGCAAGCTTCTGAGCGCCTTGCGGGTTTCACTCAAGTCCTTCTCCTTCTGGTTAAGTTCGTTGTACAGCTCGTTGATTTTATTCGCCATTTCCTGATTGGAGGTGGCGGCATTGTTTTTTTCCGGGGTTACACGCCTTTGTGCCAAATCAGCGTTCATGCGGCGGTATTGGTGGTAATCCATAGGGGTAACCTTGGTTACACCGGGAAGTTGACTAAGAAATTCAAGAATCGGGTCCTGCATAAAATACCTCTGGGTTGTTACGCCGTAGCGTAGTTAAAATACATTATTTACCTCGGGTTCGAGCAACTTCACGTTCAAAATAGAAAGAAAACTGTCGATTGTCTTCCTTTCGTCTTGAACGGCGAATACCAACCCATCCTTTGGACGAGCGTCGAAAGAAAATTCGCCTTCCTTGTAATGCAAACGGCCAATCTGTTCGACATATCCAGAGCTCAATATTCCGCTGGCCTTATCAAACTTTACCCTTATCCGTACTATTACGAATCGGTGTATGAATACATACACGACCTCATTTGGGGCACAGTCTTCTGTCTTTTTATGAAGAAGTTTAAGACCTATGGTTAGAGCCTCTTGAAGAAACCATGGTTCTTCCTTTACGATTGGTGAAGATAGTTTGTCTGTTTCGTTTTTACTCATATAACTAATGGTTAAAATTAAAAGTCCGCAAGTATCCTGTCAGCCTTCATTTGCCTAAGTTTACGCTGCATAGTAAGCATGTCAACAACGAATACTTTAAACCCTGCCTTTACGTCGTTGATTGACACTGAGTTGACCGTTACCTTGTTGTCTACACGGTTCAACATGGGGTTATTTGCATATTTTTCATAGAATTCAACTACAATTTTTGCCTGAGGGGTATCATCAAGCTTATCAAAATTGATATTGCTGAGGAAGGAACTACTCTCGGTGAACGACAGATTGTTGATTTCCTCTGGAGAGTAGAACGGGTACAGGCGAAGCGTCGTGTCCGTAAGCATGGCGACACAAGTCTGCGACATCTTAGCAAGGAAAGCTGCGTCGTCGTATTTACATGCGGACGGGATATAGAAAGCGCTGGATTTGGAGTCTTTCCAAGTCTTTACAACGTTTTTCGATAATCCGCATCCTAGCAGCATCCTGTCTATTTCGTCGAAAGTCATGCGAGTATAGTCCTCTTGATTACATCTGACACATCTATGATTCCATACGGCTTGGCTTCCCCCTCTGCAGGAATGTGGCATATCCACATTGCCCCGACTTTCAGGGGTGTATTCAGTTCAAGTATCGCCTTGTACATGCTAAGCTGTATGCAGTAGTGATGATAGTTTATGTCATAGAAGTTTTCGAACGGAGAATACATCGGGGTCGTATACGGCTTCGGTTCAAAATCAAGGTGCGAATTTGTTTTCCAGTCACCTATTACGAGCTTTCCCGTCTGCTTGTCGTATAAGAGGATATCCATGGTTCCGCAAATGAGGTGCTTCTTGTCGTAAACAGGAAGCTCCGTCCTGATGGGAACATACCTTTCAGCCAGTTTTGAAAATAAAGTTTTACATTTTGGTATACGCCTTTCAAAATCAGCCTGGATATCGTCGTATTTGTAACGTTTTTTAAACTTATGGAAATAGGACTTTCTCGCCCACAAGTTTTCCATTACGCTGTGAACTTCGTGCCCGATATCCTTCCCGTAGTTGTTCTTGTCGTGCCACATGTCCAGCACTTCTTTCGTGGTCACTACCCGCTTGAGTTCCCTCGTCATTTTCGCTGCCGTGTGTGGAGCGACTTCTTTTTCCTTGAACTCGTCATGATGCTCCTCGATGACTGTAGATACAGACTTGTACACGTTACCCTCGGAATCGGTATAACGATGGCCTTCCTCCTCGAAATATATGTCTCGGAAGGCGCTCCACAGGATTTCGCTCAACTCATATAGGTTAGGAACTTTTTCTTCCATATCTTTTTTCCTTTTCATGCAAACATAGAAAAAACAACAGATATTGTCAACAGGGCGTCCGAAAAGGTTATAAACTATTTGCAGTTAAGCATTGAGTTAAAATATGAACAATACACAGCTATTTGAGCAATCGGCGAGAAAGATTCTCTCGAAGAACCAGCTTGAAAGCGTCATGCAGCTCCATAACGCACTGTTTGGGGCACAGGATGCCGAACAAGTTGCCGATACCGTGGCCACTGCCGTAAAGGACGCCGTAGATGACGTAGTAGATACGGCAGCCGACGAGCAGGTCATCACGGATGTTGCCGAAGCTTCGCCTAGCATCATGAGCCTTGAAGACCAGCAGAATTTGACTGCGTTGGTCGATAGCATGAGCGATAATGAAAAGGTGAACTTCCTTGAAAGCCTTGACGACCAGCAGATGCAGATTCTTATGGAAGGCCCGATGACTTGGGTAAAGAACCTGTTTTCGACCGCTGGCAGAAAAGCCAACCGATTGAATAAGTTTGGCAAGCTCGCAAGCAAGGATGCTAAACTGTCCGAGCGTCTTGACAGGATAATGGGCCTCGACCCATACAATCTCAGCGGCAGAAACGCAAAGAAGGCTGAAAAGCTATTTGACAGCAGGCAAAAGGTTCGTCAAAAGATGAACGACCTGAGGTTCAAGGCATCCGGCAAAGCAGGAACCGAGTACAACGAAATGATGGACATCGGATTCAACAAAGGTTCGAGGAACTTCAATGTCAATGAACTGGCAAACTCAAAGGAACAGATAGAGTTCGCCCGAAACCAAGAGATAGAACAACTAGAGAACTCGTTCAAAGAAAATCTCAGAAAGCTCGAAGAGCAGCAGAAGATAGCACCAATCCTGCCTGCAAACCACAAAAAACGACTAAACAAGCTCGTTAATGACCATTATAAGGCCCGTGATGAGGTAATCCAGAGGTACCAACCGCAATTAAATGAAATCGACCAACGAATCAACATGGTCAATAGAGAAGCCAGGTTGTCGCAGCCAAGCTCCCGGTACTTCGGTAACGCACAAGCCAATCGCAACCCGTTCAGTGAGAGAAACAGGAGATTCAACGGAAACCCTAATGCAGGAATGTATGTTGACCAGTACGGAATCCCGTTCTATGCAAGATTCGGTAAACCCGGTGTGCTCAACTCACTCATCAACAGGATTCCTGTAATCGGAACGGTGAACCAAGTAAGGATTGGGGCATGGAAAGCATTCAAGGGAGCGCTCAAACTTGGTGCCCTTGCCGGACTGACTTATGGCGGATACAAGCTGTACGATATCATCACTAACCCGGAAGATATCAACCTCGAATGGATTGACTTTGACGGAAGCAAGATGGATACAGCTAAGACGGTAGCCAAGGCAATCGCCGTGCTTGCTGGAGGCCTCGCTGGTAAATACGGAGCGCAGTTGCTCGGATTTGACAGTACGACAGGAAAAACGGTCGGTGCGCTCGTCGGTTCCTTGCTCACCGCATACTTCATGTTCCTGAACGACGGTGACGAAAGCAAGGCGAAAGAGATGCTTAAAGAATATTCATCTGCAAACGAGACTGACCAGGAAGCCATTAACGAGGCTTTGAAAATAGACGGTCTTAGCGAAGCCCTGCACGAAATGTTCGATGCAGGCGATGCACAATAACGGTTTAAGGAGAATGCTATGAATAATAGGGAAAAATACGATGTAGCCTTGATGGAAGGCACACTTAGTCCAAAAAGGATTGCAAAGAAGCGCTTTCGTGCCTTCGTCGAGGCAGTAAGCGAAATCGCTCCCCGTGAACTTGTCGAGGCAGTAGCCAACGCACACAGAGCCTTGTTCGAGTACCGTGAGGGTGTAACCAGGGAGGGGGTCCGTTTCAGGACTGGACTTGGCGCAACCGACCCTCGTAAAACGAACAGATGGAGTGAAAAGACACGCTTCAACGGAAACGACGCTGTCGCCCGAAATGCAAGCCTGCAACCTCCCACAGGGGCAAACGTAATCGCTTGGCAGAAGTTTAACCCCAGAGGAAACGCAGCCGACAAGCATTACGAACAAATCGAAATGAACCGCTCACGACAAAAGATTGACCCGAGAGGATATGAAGCTCGTGTAAACATGCATGCCAATGATGCTTGGGACAATGTTCCTCCACCTCCTCCGCAGGTAGAACCTCCTACTCCTGTAAGGCAACCAGAACCGAAGGTTGAACCGCCGAAGGTTGAACCGCCGAAGGTCGAACCGCCGAAGGTCGAATGCCCGCCAGTATGCCCGGAACCAAAGAAGGTTACCGAAGCACCTGTCAAGACACAGGAATTACAGAAACCAGAGAAGAAGGCCCCGGCCCCGCAGTACAAATGGAAGGACAGTGATTTCCAAGAAATCAGAGGCGAGCAATGCAACCCGAAATACCCATACGTTGTTAACCTCGTGTCATACAGCAGCAATAACAAAAAGACCGCTGCATACCAGGCAAAGCACGAATTTGACGAAGGTGTGAAAGGCGTGTACATTTATCAGTACGATGGTCAAGCACATAATTCTAGCCGCAAGGATGTATGGCGTGTCCGTATCGGATTCTTCAAGTCTAGGGCAGCCGCTAGGACATATGTCATCAAGCATGTGAAGGACCGTGACCAGTTCAAGTGGTGGATTGCAAGATGCGATGCAGAGAACGCAAGTGGAGACAAGATGAAGCCTAATACGTTCCAGCTTGCCGAAAACATCAAGGACAGCGACTGCATTGACGAAAGCTCTTCCAAGAAACCTACGGAACAGAAAACGGTAAACACACCGCAGAAACCGACGGAAGATAACAAGGCTCAACAGGGCAATGCAAAGGAAACTGAACACAAGAACATCTTGGACTATGCCAAGGAAGAATAAGGAGATGAGTATGGCAACGAAATGTTATTTGTTGTACAAGAAAACTGGAAAGCGTGTAGACGATGTGCTTCGCACTAAGAAAGAACTTCTTGCGAAGCTCAACGAAATCATGCAAAATGCTGGCTTGGACGAAGACGCTATCAACGCAACTTACGACTATCAGGAAGTCTCGGACGACGGTGCGTCCACAGAGCAAAAGACTGTTGGACAACCCGAGAAGCCGAACGATGAGTTCGTATCAAAGGAAGCTCACGATAGCGACTACACCGTCCCGAACGACGACAGGGAAGAAGCAGCCATCAATGACGATGCTAAGGGATGGAATGCAGTACTCGGTCAGTTGGACAGTCTTCCGCCAGAAATAGCAAGCAAGGTTAAGGACTATAAAAAATACCTAGAAATTAAAAACCCTGATAAGGGTATAGTGTCTCTACAGAAAAACGCTATACATGTACTTTACCTGTATAACAACTTCCTCAACTTCGATAAATACTGTACAGAGAATTTCCCTCCTGCCCTTAGCGGATTCCTCAAACAAGGAAATGCTTGGTTTAGCTTTACGCAGACAGAACACGCATTTGACACCATCAAAACAGACATGACGGATATCGTACCGCAAATGTTGGATGAGCTAAAAAACTATTTCGAAAGCGACGGCAAAACGAGTGTACGAGAGGAATTCTATGACGAAGTAAAGGATTTCGATGAAGAAATCCAAAGCCTGTTGTACGGCATACAGGCGTTGGATGAAAACATTGCTGCATCGCAGAGTACGTTCAGTTCACAGTCTACCAATGCCGATGGAGCCCGTAAGACAAAACTGGCCAAAACTGTGGCGGCAGAAAATGAAGAATTCAATCAGTTCTGCAAAGGAAATCCTTCTGGTAAGGCGCTGTCCGATTACATCATGAACATCGCTGCCAAGAAGTACCATCTTGGCAGAATCAAGTTGAATGCATCCGACCCAAATAGTACGATGGGCTGGATGAATCCAGAAGAAAACGAATCTAAGAACACCAGATTAAGCGACGACATTAACGACTATCTTAACCTGAAGCAAACTAAGATTCTTGACGAGAAGGACCAGGCTGAAGTTAACAATATACAGAAAAAGTTCAGCAGCGGCAAAATGACACAGAAAGAAGCACAGACGCAAATCAACGGGCTTGTCTCCGCCGCTCGCCGTCAGGTAAAGAAATCCCTTAAAATCTTCTTCGACTTCATGGGAATCACCAAGCAAGAAGTGATGAACCAGTTCGTGTCAGGCATTAAACGACTCGACGAGACTGAGTACAAGCAGAATTGGAGCACTCTGTTAGAGAACTACAAGAAAACTATGGAAAAGAACATCGACCTGTACAAGAAAGGCCATTCAAACGACATGAGCGCAGAAGATGTAGATAGTTGCGTATCTGAGCTGGAAAAACTTCTCGACAATGCAGACAACATGCTCGCTGCGGTCAAGCAGGGTGATGATAAAAAGCTCTTGGCCGATGTGCAGACGATATGCACCGTCATCGAAAATGTCAAGAAAAAAACCGCCGAGGCAAAGAAAGCCTTCACTGGTGCATAGACAAATTTTACTCAATGCAAAAAAGAAGCGGTCCGAAATTCGGGCCGCTTTTTGATTAGAACAGGTCGCACATCATTTCAGTCTGGTCTTCCTCGATGTTCTCACCCCATCCTACCGCCTTGAACAAACGCCCAAGGATGTTGGACACGGTGACCTTCCAGTGGCCTTCCCAGTCCGGCTGGAACAGTTGGAGCAAGCGAGGCGGGACTACATCGCCAGTGTAACCGATAGCCGTGATTCCAAACGGGTTGTCGCACACCTTGATGTACTTCATCTTGTCGCCAGCATGGATAGGTTCGTACGGCTTCTTCATGAGTTCACGGTCGTTGAGGATAAGGTAGTTCCAAACGGAGGCCGCCTTTCTACGCCAGTCGATTTTCTTCAGTTCTTCCTTAGGGAAGTTAATCATCTCCGTGTATTCAGGAGGTTCTTCCTTGACACCTGACGGGCAGGAAATATCAAGGTACGACTGGTCCATAATCTTCTGGGTGTACTCGTCCTTGATTTCCACGACACGCTTACGGAGGGTTTCCCTATCCATCGTATCCATCATGAGTTCCACCGTGTTCATCATACGTTCACGAGAGAACATGGTAGTCGATGAACGCACGATTTCGAGACCAGTGATTGCGTAGTGCGGATGAATCGGGAGGTCTTCCTTCTTCATGTCAAGGTACACGATGTCTTCATTGGATTCGGCAACGCAGATGTATTTCTTTTTTGCCGTCACAATGGTCTTGTAGATGCACTTTTCTCGTTTGAGGAACAGCTCGTTCTTACGGTATCCCCAAATGTTAGCGTAGCTTTCCATGTAATCGTCAAGCTTCTCTTCGAGGATTGATGCGTCAAGCATACGGCAGAAGTCGGTCAGGCGGTAACGGTTGAGAATAACCCTGTAACGCTTGTTCGAAATCATGCCGTCCTTGTACATAATCTGCAACTTGGTGAACTTGAACTTGCTGCCCTTGACTTCCTGAGGTTCCATGTTCTTCGGGTTATGGTAGACATCAGGGCAATATGTATGGGCCATAAGGGCGAAGTTCTTCTTGTAGGCCATCTCGTCCAGTGCATCGAAGTCGTTCTTCTGAATAATCTGGTGTCCGTCATACACGACAACCTGAACTTTCTTGCCCTGGTTCTTGCTGAACTCCTCGTAGATGTCGTCAAACTTGGCATAGAACGAGTCAGTATCACCGTGGGACATTCTTCTTTGCAGGATGTCGCTCGTGATGTCGTAACCCCATTCATTAGCCTTTTCCACATCGTCGAACTCGACATTGGCTTCGTTCCAGAAGATTTCGCCGCAGTAGTTAGGGTTGATTTTCGGGGAGTAGCCGAACGTGTTGATAAACCTCTGGTCCTTGGACAAGTCGTTGTTGATGTACTCGGCAAGGTTCTTGCAGGTATACTTGATGAGCTTTTGTCCGTAAGCCGTAATGGATGCAGCATTGTCGATATCGTAGAATGCGAAGAACGGAGTACCGAGCAAGCCGTACAGGGAGTTACCGAGCACCTTGTACACCTTCTGCATCATGTCGTAGATTTCCATCAGCTCTTCGTTACCGTCCTTTTCGGCCTGCTTCTTCTTAATCTTCAGTTCGGCACGACCGTTGAACAGCTTTCTAGTAACCTGAGGAACGATACCTTCCACATCCTTGCGGTAGAACACCTGGTATTGGCCGTTATGAGTCCACGGCGACCTGATGAGGACCTTCTTTTCCTCCTCGGTAAGCACATAGTCAATCGGCTTGATAACCTTGGTTTCAGGGCTGATGTTGAATGTCATCATGATTGACGGATAAAGGCTTCGGTAGTCGTACGAAACCTCTATCTTGTAGAACCCAGGGACGGAATACACGAATGCACCGGGGTATTCCTCCTTTGCCGTAGGCCTGTAAACAGGGAACACCATGTGCTGCTTGTGAAGGTGGTTCAGAACGAAGCCCACCATCATCTTCTTGGATTCGAACACAGATGTAATCGGGACACGAGCCTCCGCCGATGACATGAGGGCAAGGTCGAACATCTTTTTCTTGTTCTGGATTTTTCTACACAGGACACCGTCTATCACGTTATAGTACGAGAACTCCGAGGGATATGTTTTCCACGAAAGGTATCCATCAGGAAGCGGAGCCTTGTTCTCGCCAACTTCCTTTTCTGCAATGTAATCTAGTTTGTAGCTCGGCTCTTCGGAGAAAGTGTACTTCTTGTAGAGGAGGTAGAAGTCCATGACTTCCGTACCAGCGACATGAAGCTCTTTCTTCTTCTCGTCGAAGTAAGCCCTTTCGGTTCCGGCTGGCATTCTCGACATGAGCTTGAGAGGGACGCCAAGCTTCTTTGCACGGCGGTAAATGAACTCGGTATCGTATGCGAAGTTCCAACCAGAGAGGATATCTACGTTATGCTCCCTGATGTAGTTGAAAGTGCCCGTCAGGAGTTCCGCTTCGGTCGCACACTTGATGTACTGGCAGTTCAAAGCCTTGTACTTTTCAAGGGTCGCATCGTCAACTTCGAGGGTTCCGAACTGGACTGAGTATTCTGCGAAGTTGAGGATGATGAGGTTAATCGGATATTCGGCCAACCAAGGGACAGGAAACCTACCCTCGGTCGAGACTTCGATATCAAGGAAGCAAAGGTTCATGTCCTTGATTTTCGGCGGCTCGATGTCGTATCCTTCATACTGTTGTTGCAGGAATCGGCATCGTGGGTCGATATCAATCTCGTTGAAATGGTTTTGCGAACCCTGATAGTTCCGCTTGATTTCCTTTTCCTCGTTGTGGGACAGGTAGAACTCGTACACATCGTTTCCGAAGATGTCCTTCATCCCACACTCGACAGCACCGTATTCACCAAGACGGTTCGTATAGGAACGGTGCCTTACTGGAAGAACCTCGCTGGTCCCGTCAATATACCACATGTACATCTGGTCGTTTGCCGTGTCGTGGTAGATGGTTGACCACATCTTCTTCTTAGGCAGCTCTTCTTGCTTATCGCTCATGTAAAAACCTCATAATAGCTCAATTTAATTAACTATATTATGAACAAGCTAACTGTATCTATCCAAATATACATACAGTCAGAAACAAAATCAAGGGTCTTTTTTGATGCAGCTCATAATTTCCTTGCAACGCATAATCCTTCGGCGGGGAACCCATCTAGGGGGGTCCTTGCCGTCAGCAGTGCATATCCACAGCATGTTGTCCACGGGTATGCCCTTCGGTTTCGGTATGTAGTCGAAAATCATGTCTGAAAAGATGATGATTCCCGAATATTTACCCATCAGTTTATTATCCCTGAGCATGTCGAACACGCACTGGGGATTCGTCCCGCCACGACCCTCGACCTCGAAGCCGCTCTTGGAAAATCCCCTCTTGAATGTCTTCGGAAGGGTGCAGTGGCAGTCCCACCAGCAGTAGTCTATCTGGCTTCCAGTCGCTATCTTCGCTATCAGGCATCCGGCGGCAGACAGGTCGTCCTCGTCCATGGAACCAGACGAGTCTGCTGCAAGGAGCAGCTTGCAGTCGTACACGGAACGCTGGCCGGGGAACAGCAGGTTGTACCGCCTGTTCTGCCTCAGCCTGGTGGATTCAGTCCTCTGCGAGACGACAGTGCCTACGAACGAGCGGATTATCCGTCGGTAGTCCACGGGCGGTCTCTGTGCAGCAAGAATCTTCAACATGAGGTCGCCAGCACTGAGTCCCCAGCTTGTCCCGTCGAAACCGCCGTTCTCTTCCAGGTGCTTCGTCTCCATCGCAATGTCGCTTGAAACCGTCTCGTTAGGCGACCAGTTGTCGGAACGGGTTTCATCACAGAAGTATGCATCGAGGGCTTCCTGCGGGCTTCCATCGCCGTCGCATCCAGACGGCTCGTCCTGCTGCCCGTCGGAATCCGGGTCGGCATCCCCGTCGCCGGAATTGTTGGCGGCCCGTTCCATCCACATCGCCACCCTCTCGTGGAAATCGCATTCGTCGGTCCATTCCTTTCCCGTCTCGTTCTGGTACAGTACCTTGCCCTGCTCGTAGTAGGTGCTCGCCTTGCTCCTGTCCAGCGAGTCCGGGAAGGACGTTCCGTTCAGGGTCAGACAACCCCTCGCCATCGAGTAGCAGATGATGTCGCTCGAAAGCAGATTGAATTTGTTGTCGACAGCACGCTTGGTCACATGCTGCAACGCAATTCGTGAAGCCTCTATGTAGAGAATCTTGGCGAGGTCGCTCATGTCCATCCTCTCGACCCACCTGCTGTTTGCGACAAGGTATAGTTCCCCCGGAAGGTGCGCATCGAGCATGAGCGTATCCGTCCTGTCGTCCTCGACGATAGGGTGCGCCATGTTTATGTAGCACATGGCGGCTGGATTCACTGAGCCTAGAATCACCTTGGCCTGTTCTATCTTGCTGAGTGCGGACATCAGTTAACCTGGTTGAACTCGCTGAAACTGGATTTGAGCATATCCTTCTTGTCTTCGCCGACATGTTCCCTCAGGCGGGAGAGCCAGTTGTCCTTCCCCTCGGAAATCTGCAGGACAAGGTCTATCAGGTGCATGTTGTACATCTGGGCCTTTATCTCCGGCTTGACTGCGAAGTAATAGTACCAGAAGTTCAGGGACATGGTCCTAGTCTGCCTTGAATTCTCGTAGGCGTCCGCCATCTTGCCGACAATGGCATCGCTCAGCTTTGTAAGCTGCATTGCGCTCATCTCGTCGATGATACTCTTGAATTTCACCCAGTCCCATTCGTTCGCATGAAGAACCTCCTCCGCATCGAGAGTATTCCCGTTCTTCTTGAACCATTCGGTGAAAGTCTTCGCCATGTCGGGGCCGAGGGTCGAAGTTGCGTCGACAAGCAGAGTTTCCATCCCGCCCGGTCTTGGCAGGCCGTCCTCGCCCACATAGTCGCCAGCCTTGTATGCGTTGTCGAAAAGACGTGCGAAATTCTCCCATGAACGGGGGTTGGCCGTGTTTTCGTCTTCCGAATCAAGCTCGGTATCGTCAACATAGAGTGCGCTGTTGTGGCCGTCTATGAAGCGTATGACCGTCTGATTGAGTCCGGCGTTTGCCGCCCACCTGCACCAGTACTTGGCGTCCACCTCGACATGGTATCGGGCGAAACGGGTGAACAGGGCCCTGTTGATTGGCAGCACCTGGTTGGAATCAACGTTGGAGGGGTTGATTGCGACCACGACACGGGAACCTTCCGGGAGCGTGAACCCGTTGAACGACTGTTCTGGGGAACACAGCTTCATCAGGGCGGCGATGATTTCCCCCTTGGCACGGTTGATTTCGTCGATGAATACAAGGGTAGGCTCCTTTGTGTCCATCCATTCTGGTTTGGTGTGGTGGTGGACATGGTTCTCGATTTCGAGCAACCCGATAAGGTCGCCGGAGTCGCCAGACTGAGAACAGTCGAGGCAGACAAGTTTCAACCCAAGCTTGTCTGCAAGGCCACGGCAGAACTGGGTCTTTCCTATTCCGGGAGGACCTATGAGCAATGCCGGGGTCTTGCACCATAAACGAGTAATTCTCTTCTCAATAACGCCAAACTGCATTCAAATATCCTTGACGGCATGTTCCCACCGTCGTTATTAAAATACCTTATTTTTAGGTCTTTTCGACGGGTTCAATCATATAAGGGGTCACATACACGCCAAAAACTGAGGGCCGTACATAATATCTCTTGTCGATGAGAATCTTTTCGTTTGAGCCGTGCTTGAACCATGTTATGTAACTCGATTGAATCAGATGCTGCGTGAACAGGAGGAACTTGACCCCGCTGAAATAGGTGGCGAGGACATAGCTGAGGATTGTCTGGTCAACCCTCGCCGTATAGGAAGTCACCCCGGTAAGCCTCAGCATGGCCCATGTGATGTCGTCAATTATGTTGACCACCTTTACATTCCGACGGATGATTACTCCAGACTGGAACAATACGGACTTGTTGAACGAGGTCTTGGCAAACAGCTTCCGTTGGCTGGCAACCTCTTCCGATGAAAGGCCACGGGCCGACTGCCATGCGTGAAGCTCGTCGTAAACATTCGTCCTGTATGGGTGTATGGACAGGCCGATATCGGACTTGGAATTGACAAAGTCTTCATACAGCTTCGTCAGGGGCTTGTTTATCTGCATGCTTGCATCCATGTAGATGGATACGTCGGTATCGGCAAACTCGAACGTATGGTAGCGGATGTAGTTAAGGACGCCTATCGCATCGTCGATGTTCGCAAGGCACGGGTATTCCGAAACGTGGTGGATATCCCATGTCTTGCTTTTCACCTTCTTGCTGTCCGTTATCATCAGGTAATGGACATCGCTGCTGGCATTCTTCACTTCCCTAACCAAGTCGTATCCGCCGAGGACACACTCGATTACAGTGTACTTGTACACTTTACGAGGAGGCTTTTTCTCCTGTACAGGCTCACTTGGCTGTTGTGTGTCTGCGGAACCTGTCAGAAGCCTCAGAAGCGACTTTAATCCATTTACCATCAGTAAGAAGCCCGTTAACTGTTTCAATCATGTTGTCGTAGGAGGAATAGACGATGGAGTCGCCCGCATAGTTGTCGTTCTTTGACGGCTCGCTGACGATGCACTTCCCGTTGATTAGCGGGTAGAACATGCGGACGATTTCCTGACACTGGTACTGCGGGAAGGCATGTATGTTCAGGATAATCTTGGAATGTGCAATGAGGTAGTCGAGAGCCTTGCCCGTTACGCCAGTTGCCGTGATTACCGCCCAGTCACGGTGTGCAGCACGCATCGCCCCTATCAGCTTGGTCCTTCTAGGGGTTTCCTCCCCGTAGAAAAGCACGTCATACAGCATGTCCTCCGGCTTCACCTGCTCGATTGTCTTCAGGGATTCGACCCACTTTACTGGATGGTAGCTCGCCCTGTAACCGAGAACGTCGGAGAAGAACTGGATGTTCTCCAAGTTGTAATCCCAGATTTCGTCAGCCTGTTCGAACCATACTCTCGTATTCGAGTTAATCCACGGGCTCCCACGGTAGAGTTGCTCCATGTTGTAGATAACCAGCTTGTGGTCGGGATGCTTAGCTTTAAGCCGCCTTGCCTCGGAACAGTTCATCACGTTGTACCCGAGCACGACCATGGTCTTTTCGTACTTGGGCTTGTCGCACAGTTCCCTAAGCATCGTCTTGACCTGCTTGAAAACGAACGGGTGAGGGTCAATAATAATCATAAATCAAATCCATTTTGAAAAGTACGCAATCAACTAAAATATAGACAACGACCACGATTTTGGCAAGGCATCATTTACCAAGTTTCGTTAGGGACGGGAAATCCGTTTGCATCGTAATTTATGCGGCGAAATCCAGCACAGTTCTTGCGCACGAGGTCGGAAGCCTCTGCCTGGATGTCCGGGTTATGACACTCGGCTTGAATAGCAGGGTTGTGACATTCGGACTGATACAGGTGGACTAGATTAGGTTCATTATTCTCGTATGGGAGCATGGATGTCCTCTTGACAAAATTCCATATTTAAAATATATTTATACCACGAGGTAAAATTACATGTGTTCACTTGAAAACGCCATCGAAACGCTCGACAAGTGCGTCCTTGTTTCCAAGGAGGTGTTCGACATCCTTCTTGAAGAATACCGCAAGCACCATTCGGAAGAAGAAACCACCCTGCTTATCGACGAGCAGGACTGCGGGTGTGCGACCGAGGGCGAAATCATCACATTGTTGAAATCGGCCCGTGAAGAACAGAAGGAAAAACCGATTCGGTACGGCATACCGCTCCACGTCATGCTTCACCCAGAAAAGTTCGACGTGAACGCACTCCCTTGGGTGCCGAACCCGCCTGAGCTGGTTTCTAAAATTTTAAACAAGGAGTAAACCATGAGCATCCTGACAAAAATCAAAGACATCCTCCACATCGAACACCACCCTCACCTGTCCACCCGTATCGTCAAGATGGAAAATGACGAGTACCTTGTACAAATCTGGGACACGGACCCACTTCCGCTTTTTTACCATCACTATTGGCAAAATAGAGCATGGCGTTTTAATCAAAAAGAAATTCGCTCCAGTTCTTTAGAGATTGCTTATGAAGAAAAGAAGAAACTTGATGAACTCATCAAGAATAAGGTTAATGGTTGCAAAGTCAATGAAGTGATTGCTTAAAGGTAACTAATATGTTGGACGAAGAAAGTTACTACGATTTCGACCTGAAAAAGGAATGGGGCAAGCAGCTTAAAGAAGCTTACACATTCTGCCAGTGGATTAAGAAGGATATCGTCAAGGAACTGATTTACAACCGTGAGTCAGACCTCGTTATCGAACCGTCGGACATTGGTCAATGGTATATCGCCCTGTTCCCATGCGGAAATATGTTCTATGGCGTAGACTGCAGGGTAGACCCGTCGGACAACAGCAAATTCATCTATTCCGACTGCTTGCCAAAGCGGTATGTAAAGGAAGATGACAAGTTCAAAGAAGTGTTAGCATTGGACATGGATAGCGTCGCCGCTATGGATGTCGAGTACGACAAAGACCTTGAAGAGTTGTGCGAATATGTTGACAAAATAATGGGCTATAAATAATGATTCTATGGATAGAAACAAAGGAAGGCAAACCATGGCAGAATACCACGTCGGCTGCGGGATGGCAGCAATCTACGCAGGCACCGTAAGCAAGCCCGGTGTCTGGAAAGTCAAGAACGATGTAACCAACGAGGCCCTCTGTGCCGTCGCCGAGTACATGAAGGGAAAGATTGAAAAGGGGAGCGACACCTATGAAATAACCTGGAAGCTCCCTACTGGCAAAAAGATTATCCTGTCATTGACTGTCGATGACCGTGAAGAAAAGAAGGGATAAAATGGATATCAAAGAACTGATTAAAAAATCGTGGAAAACATTCTGGGGCTGGTTTGAAGAGGACGACGCTATCGACGACCAGAAAGACGACAGGCCCGTGGCAGAATCATCCGAGATTACCAAGCACGGCAATCCGTACTTCGACTTCAAGTGTCCGAGATGCGGATGCGAGTTCAAGACGAAAATCACCGAATGCAAGACACGGGAAGTCCAGAGCGAACACAACATCAGCGGCACCGACACATGGGTACCCGAGGTGATTGTGGACTACTACACGTTCTGCCCAGAATGTCGGTTCAAGTGCTGGAATGACGGCAAGGCAAAGCCGAAGTCAAACCATCTTGGCTGCCGTACGCCAGACATGGGGGTATAACAATGGGTAGAACAGCACTTCCATATGAAGAACGCAATTTCCCTACGAAGGATGTCTCATTCCATTTCTGGATGGTATTCGTACAGTGGAAGATAAAAGGCAAGATTCTAAACCGAGGCTGGCTGCAGAAGGTTCGATTCTGCGAGTGTAGTGACAACCCGGCGACTGGCCTTCACTACTCGTCCCTGGGGCAGGCCGAACGTGCTTGCCGTGACCTCGACGATGACGACTACATCCCGACAATCGTAGAATTCGGTGCCCAACAGGTAGAAAACATCGCTTTCAACAAGGAAACAAAATGATTGTATGCGACCGCTGCCGACGATATGCGACTTCCTGTTGCAGAAACTGTTTGTATTTTGGCGACATTTATGGAAGTATCACTGGCGACTCCTATGGAGACCATGTTAGCGACGAAGAAGCGTACCGAGCGCTCAACGAGATGTACCCGGAAGATTTCCATGGAAAGTTCGCAACCAAGATTATTCTGGCGTACCGATTCGTAAGCAGGGTCCTTCTCCCGTTCCTCCTGTACGAGAAATGGAACCGCCCGAGGCAATACGTGAAGGGAAAGTATTACCCACCATTCAAACCTCCTAAGGAGGCTAGCCCTTCTGAGGATGAGGAACTACCGTTTTAAAAAGGAGATAAAGTATGAGCAAGGAATCAAAACGAGTCATGTATTTTCTGGGGGCTCTCTGCCTGTTAGTAAGCATCCTTGGAATGTTCGGAGGATGCGAATGCAAGGAAGAAGGCGTACAGGGGTTAATCTACCACGAAGGCATTCTAATCGCAAAGACCAGCTGTGATTACGACATGACATTCGAAATTAACCCTACGACTGTCCTCGTCCAAAGCATTTCCCGTGAGTACGGTTCCCGATTCACGAGGGCGAAATACCAGTATGAGAACGACGGCAAGTACACTGTCGAACGCAAGGAATGCAAGTTTTAGGGGAAATTACAATGGCTTTGGATTATCAGGAGTACAAGAACGTGGTCTCGTACCATATCAAGCAACTGTCTAACTGCAACAACGCCTTGGATATTGCCGACAGGTTTGATGACCGCATTAACAACGGATGGCGATTTGGTGATGCGTGCATCGAAGTCGCACGGGATATCATCAGCAAGGCGTTATCCTGAGGTATAAACTGTAGGGGAAAACTATCTGGTTTCCCCTATGCAACCTCTATACGAATACGTCTGCCATATCAAAGGGCATCGCAACTCCAAGGGTGAACTCGCCGAGTGGGTCATAAAGAGCCATGAGACGGGCAAAATCCTGTCTTCACACAAGTCCGAGAAGAAAGCGAAGGAGCATCTGCAACAGATGCACATTTTCAAGGAATCTGTTGATTCCATGGGTTATAAACTATTGGGTGAAAGTACCAATGGTAACACAATGGATAAGAGATTCAATATTTTCATGGAAAACGTAGCCAAGCTTGGCCTTAGCAAGAATCAGTTTGAAGCGGTCGGGAATATAACAAAGGTTTGCCTCGAAGGTTCGTTTGGAAAACTGCAAGAACCAGATGTCGATGAAAAGGGTGACGTTTATACATCACAGTATAAAAGCTCAACTTTAAGCAAACGCAGTAACGTGAGCTACGCCGATTTCCTGAAAATGCATGACGAGATGGAATCTTATGGCGATGTAGGGCCAATTAAAAAATATAAGATGCCCCTCATTGATACTGATACCAACGAGGTGCAATCCGTAAATTACGACAGCATCCCTGAAGACAAGAATGGAAACTCATGGGGGTTCAGCTTTGGCTATCACGACGGGTTTAACTACAGCTCATCCAAGTATATCTGGGTACCGAAAGATGCCTTTGATACTTCCGTCCCCCTCAACAAAGAAGGGTCCGATGTAGGATGTATTGGTGAGATGCGCTCTAATTCCCGTGAAAACATATTGGGAATACGACGTGACCAAACGTACGATGATTTCATGCTTATGTACAAGAAAGCCAGTGCGCTTGCCGCTAGGGNNGTAATATATTAGGTTTTGAAGAATATCATAGGCCAGGACATCCATTCCAGGTTGTAACCAAGATACTATGGCTGCCAGCAAATACAGAAGAACCCGCAGATGAAACCCCCTCCGATTACGATATAGCCTCAGAATTGTATCCAGACGAAGCACCAACCTACGGAGGCCGTGTACGCACATCCGAAGAAGAATATGACCCGGACAACCCAGGCGACCCGAGCGAGGAAGATTACTACACCGAGCACGAGAATGAAAGGGACCCGTACCAAAGTGACGACGATGAGATAGAATTCTAAAAAAATGTTACGAAAAAGGGCGTTCATAATAGCATGAACGCCCTAATTGTTTATGCAGAGAATCAGTCATCCCAGTTATATGAATTTCGTTCTTTCAGATGGTCATAACCGCACCATGTGCAGTGGTAGTTGCCGTCGTCTTGCTTTTCCAAACTTTCCCGGCCACACCACGGGCATGCCTCAGGTTCATAATATTCGTGTCCCGGATGTTTAGGGGCTCTATGTTTTTTATTGTCACGGTGATTCATTTCTTCTCTTGAAACCCGCTGCCAAATCTTGCTGTCGGCGAGATGCTTATAGATTTCATCCTGAGGCATACTTACTGCCTGGGACTTCAATCTCACATACTCTTTCTTTTCCGCCTTGCTATATGTTTCGGTCAGCCAAGGAGATAAATCTGTTGCGAGATAATCCTTATGCCGTTTTACAGCCTCGTCGAAGATAGCTTCCCAGTCAATCATACAATGAACCCCTTGTACTTGATGTACTCTTCAAGGTTGGCAATCTGCTTCTTGATGGTGTCGAATACTGGTTGTGGTGAATTATACGAGTACTTGCCGCTATACCATACCTTTGCCATCTTCCTTGTCGACTTGAGCATCATCATCTTTCCGCTGTCACTACTGCGGGCTTCTTCGAAGTCAGTGTATTCGCCGCCCATAGTTGCGTAGATTGCGGGAAGCCTGTATGATACCGTCACTTCGTGGTATCGGCCATCTCCCCACGATGACGGGTAGTCATCACGGTAAATTTCGACTTCCATTTCCTTGTCCTGCATGACAACCTTGGAACCCTTAACCTTCGGGAACTTGTAAGGGAACTTGATTACGACAGTGTCGGCGAACCTGTAACCCCGGCATTCAACGGTGCTGTTCTCGAAAACCGTCTTGATATCGACATTGAACACGCTTTTCACGACACCTGCGACACGCTCGATGGCTTCCTTGTTCAATCCGTCGACCTTCGCATCGAGCTGTTCACGGGCCTTCTTGGATTCTTCCGAACCAGCAGGATAGCACGGGCCGCTTTCCGACCATGTTGTCGCCTGACGCCAGTTCGGGTTTCCGCCGCAGTTCTTGATAATCTGGTCGTAATGGGCGAACAACTTTTCCTTCAACCCATTGCAGATTTCGAGGATTTCGTCGTAGGTGCCTTCGACATAGCGGAACAGATTGCGGTCTCCACTGAATTGAAGGATAGGCGTCTTTCCATGCTTGGCATTAGGAAGGATGGCTTCCAACGCATGGTCAAGGTTCTTTTCGTACGAATGGATGTAGTAACCGAGGGCGAGCTTCGTCGTGTCGTTGGAAATGCCGATTTGAAGGTGGAACTGGTAGTCATTGAAATCCTTCTTGAAATCCTTCAACTTGGGGTCGTATTCGAGCAGGACAAGACCGAATTCGTCGTCGATATCCCTGAACGAGCCGTAGCCAAGATAAGGGAAAGATACATAAGATTCGAGATAGTCATTCCTCTTGATATTGAAGTCCTTAACGAACTTGGCGAGGAAGTCCTTGTGTACCTTTTTCCATTCCGCAGGAAGCAACTGGATTTTCCCACTCTTCGCATCGTCGGTATCGAGCTTCGTGATAGAATGCATCCAGAGAGTGACCTTCTGGTAGTCCTTCTCGGCAAAATACTGCCCGTTAATGTGGACCGTGTACTCGTTGGCATAAGTCTTCGCTTTGTACACCTTCACGTCGAGCTTTGCATCGAACCCATCGACCTTACCGATATAGTGAATGGTAGCCTCACGGTCGCCGACATCGACCGATTCGAGCGTAAATTCCTGCTCGATTGTTGCCCGGTTGGAGCCTAGCTCTTCAAGATACTTGGCCGCCTTGATAATTTCATTTCCCTTGTAGGTTTTCATCTTTCTGTTTCCTTATTTGAGGTAAAAATGTGAGGAATTATAGTTGTATATTATCTGCCGAAGACTCTTTTCAAATTCGGTTTCCCTTCCGTAGACATATTCACAGTAGATAACTCCGCCAATCAAGGAACCGAGCATGGCGAAAATATATAGAATAAGCAGGATTGCCATCGTCACTCCCCATCTGTTTCAACGAAATCGGGTACATCCGCCTTTGATTTCACGCCGAACATCTTGTGCGGGTCTTCGACGAGGTATCCACGGTGGTCTGTGTAGTCCCACATGCTGTTGACAATCTTGCAGAACGTGTCCTTGTCGCCGATGGTGGTCTCGAAGATGACATACTCGCCCTGATTAGGTTCAAGTTCGAGCGTCGTACGGCCAAGCGAGAAAATGTCGACAGATGCGTGGCATTCCCCGCCTTCACGCTTGGTACGCATCGGACGGTCGAAACGGGCGAGTATGACCTGGTCTTTCCACCTGATGACGCCGCTGAGGATGATGCCGATTCCTTCAAAACCGCAGCAACGGCCAGTAACATACTCGATTTTCGTGTCGAGGGGGAGATTGCGCTTGGCAAGTTCGTCAACCTTCTTCAGGAACTTCTTGTAGTCGGCATCGTTGGACTGTTTGAGGAGTTCGAGCGACTCCTCCTTGAATTTCTTCTGTTCTTCGGTAAGTTCCATGTTTTATCTACTTTTGTTTGAGTGTAAATTCCTTCACGACTATGGTAGCGGAAGGACTGCTGTTCTTGACTTCCCTTTCGATGAAACGCTCGGCTTCCTCAGCTGTCCCGAAACGGTATTCGAACGGGCAGGTTCCGTTATAGTAGTAGAAGTAGTTCCAGAAGAACCATCCCTTCTTCTGCGGGTAGAAAAAGACTTGGGTTGAACCGTCGTCATTTTCAATCGTTTCCTTGATAATTCTGAATCGCATACTCATTATTCAAATCCCTCGGTCGTGTAGTGTTCCTTGGCGACGGCTATGATTGCTCCCAGGTCGTCAGTGGACAGGTAGGCGAAGAACTTCTCTATAAGCTTCTGGTTGTCAACCCCAGGCTTCCTGATGATGGCAGTACATGCGCTGTCCTCGAACTGGAACAGGCCGGGGTAGTCGAGCATCGCCTCCTCGGCATACTTGCTGCTGAACAGGAACATCGCCTCGATATGACGCCTGTCGAACTCCTGCTGCACCTTCAGCCTGAACTCGTTGAGTTCGGACATCGTGATTCGCTCGACATTCTCGACTACCATTCCCGCAGCAAGCAGATACTCGAATCGGATGAAGTTCATCATTTCTTCACCCCGTTCAATGAAAATACCGACAGGATGAAGGATGCCACCTGGAAGCGGTCTTCGTTCCTGGCCACGGTACAGCCCTCGCCTTCCTCATGGTTCTGAATCCACACTTCATACAGTGGTCCGAACATCTCGATGATGATGTCCACCTCTGTTGTGACGGTAATGTGGAGACGGTCGCTGCCACCGCTCAGTTTCTTATCGTCGATATGGCCTTTCAGGACATCGACCAGTTCTTCGATGGGTTTCTTTGCCATGGTTACACCCCGTGTTCCGTGACGCACTTGTTGACGAACTCTTCCATCTGTTCGTAGGTCGGGTTGAAAACCTCGTCGACTACCGTATTGCTTTCGGTGTCCATGAGACGGGCGCCTACTACATAGACGTACTCGGGTCGGTTCCTCGACGGGGAGCTGTCCACGTCGGTGTTGGCCACGACCTTGATGAAGTACTTCTCGTTGCCCCACGAGATGGCAGGACCGCCTCCGAACATGTTGGGGGTGAGCCTTGCGTCGTGCTTCTTGACGATGTCGCCAATCTCGGGAACACGGAGTTCCTCGACGATGATATAGCGTGGGTCAAACTCGCTGGCCGGGACCCAGGGGTTGAAACCGTGGCTCATTGCGAAATCTTCGGCTTCAATCTTTGTTTCGAACCCGATGGCACGGAGGCCGTCACGAATCCAGCCGAGTTCGCCGTCTTCCTTCATGCCGTAGCAGTCGTGGATGTCGCTGCACAGGGGAGGGCCCTGTACGCTTCGTTCGATATAGAACATACTCAATCTCCTTTGAATTTCCTGTTATGTTAGCACATCGTGCGTGTGTTCGAAGAAATACCATGCGGCATCGTCGTAGATGGTCTTGCCGTCCTTTCGCAGCCTAAGATGCATGGTCGTATTCAAGTCATAGTCATGCACTACGGCTCCGCCATGCATGAGGGCTTCACGGAACCCCTTGCAACGCTTCATGTAACGGTAGTATGGCTTATACTCCTTGAAGCGTTCAGGCAGGTCTACTCCGTACTTGTGTCTTGGCATCGGGCACCTCGTCAGACAACCGAGACGGGAATTATGTTTTCCGTCCCGCAATGGGCGCATTTAAGGTGGCCGCCCGCTCTGTCATAGCTATTGGTGTCGAAACGGCCCTTGTTGTACTTGCCGCATTCCCCGCAATAGTATTCAATCTTCGGGGAAATCCCGACAAGCATGAACGGGCTCCATGCCCAGCACTGGAATTTCTTGCATTTTACGCTCATGCTCTACTTCTTTGGCCAACACTTGTGTATGCCGAGCTGGTGGTTGAAGTAATCGACAATGTCGATTTCATCCCCGTACTTGTCGAAGAAGGAGAAGTTGCACGAGTTGTAGGCATGGCAGTCACCTGCGAGGTAGACCTGGGTGTAACTGTCGTGGATTACAACGAAGTCGACATCGTATTCCTTGCCGACCGTAAGGTCCTTGGGGTCGTCGGTGGCGCCCCAATGGTTGAATTGGTTGCTGTCGCAACGGGCTTTTATCTGTTCGGCCATGGTATATCTCCGTGTGGTGGATATTTGTCGGCAAGCCGATGATGCTTGCCAGGATACGGGCCCTCTAACAGGCCATCAAGAAGTTTTCTGAAATCTTCGGCAGTCAGTGCGTTATGGTATGTCAGCTGGCCTTCAAGCAGCCGTTTTCTGGTGTCACGGATAGCTATGCGGTCTATCCAATCGTTACTATGCATATCGTTGCCTGGGTGGAACCGTTTAGTCGTCACATGTACCCATGCATCGCCGTCAATGCAAAACGACATCTCGTCACGCTCGCAGAACTTCCATTTAGGCCCAGGTATCTCGCACTTCAGCTCGGGATGGGCGGCAGAAAATTCGTCCGCAACCTTCCCGAAAACTTCCGGGGGAAGACGGTGGCCAGCATACCACGGCTTTTCATCTTCTGTTTTATCCATAGCTATCTCCATGAGCATTATGCACAACGGCGGTTACTAAACCTACTCCATATCTCATTCTTCAACTCAAGGTGTTCTTCCCTGGTAAGACCTTTCATGTATTCCGTCAACTCCCTGTCGGCTTTAAGAAACTTGCAAAACGCATCGTTGCTCTGTTCACGGAAAAACTCGATTTCAGACATGAACGCCTTGTAACGGCGGTCGAACGTCTCGACATCAATGAACTGTACCGTGTGCGGGTCGATTGTTGCGCCCTGGACATACACATAATACCCGTACCTTTCCTTGTCGTAATACTTAATCTTGTGCATCGTCTTGATGCAATGATGCGTCTGCAACCATTTTTCAAAATCCTGACGGGATTCCTCATAGGCCTTGCCACGATATGCGCTCAGGTCACGGGCAGTTTCGAGATTGCGGGAAAGTTCGAAGTATGTGTAGATTGATGCCATATCAGCCTTTCGATTTGTATATGAGTGTGTTTAAACTTTTGCCGAAACGGTCACCTCCGTTTCGGACATTGATAAATATACATAATTCACAGCTACATGTCAAGGGGGTCGACCAATTCCGATTCAAAATCTTCTGGATACATCAGGCGGTGGACCCATTCCTTCAAGTTATCGAACCCCATAACGAGCCCGCTCGGAACCCTCGTGTTGTAACCCATGAGTACACAGTACATGTCCTTGCCGGATGCGGACCGCAGTATGGCGTAGACGACGCCCATGTACTCGAACTGGACCATCGGCTTGCCACCGCTGTCCTTCTCGGTGTACGGGACATCCATCAGGGAAAGGTATTTCTTCAGCTTCTTCATGCCAGTTAAATATACACGATTCTACTGGTTTTGTCAAGCCGCTTCGTCGTAAATGTATTCCAACGAGCCGTCATAACCCATTATGGGTATCGTGTTCCTTACATGGGCGGAACGGAGGCTGTAACGGACCTTCATCACCGTGAGCACGGCAGTAAGGGTGGTGGCCACGCCGTAATTGAAATAGATTGGATACTGCCACAGCCCCGTCTTCAGGTTCGTGTACAGCACGAATATCGCACTGAAAATGTTGCCGCAGAAGGCGAATACCAGGAACATACGGCTGATTCCCCCGCAGGACTTGGTACGGTAGCACTTGACTATCTGAGGTGCAAGGTTGATGGCGAAGAAGAATGCCCCGAGGATGCCGGAAAGCCAGCAAAGCGTCTCTATCATAGGTGGTAAAAATCCTTGTTACGATATCAGTTTATAAACTACAAGATAGAAATATCCAAGGAGATTGTAAAGATGGGAACATCTTTTGAAGACATTCTGAACAGGATGCGCAATGCACCGCATAACGGCATCCCGAAGGTTACCAACCCAAATGTCCCTAGCAAGGTGGAGCGTGATGCCGCCGCATTTNNCAGCTCTGGTTCCCAACTGGATGAAATCCTGAAACGCATGCGAGATTCCAGCCATGGCGGAATGGTCTATGCAGACCCGAAGTTCGGTGGAGGTCAGTATCAAGTTGACTCTATTGCATGGGACGACAAATTGGAAGCGTTTATGCAGGAATTACGAGCAAAGAAGGAAGCTAGGCGTCAAGCTTCGAATGTCGAGCAACTCACCAAATGTGACACGTAGTTTCATTTGATTTCATTATATTGTTCAGTCAGCATAATAGCTACTTAAACAAGCTCGCTATAAGTTCTTTATGCTGCTCTTTCCAACCGCCCCCATTTGCTATATGCAATATGATACTGTCTGCATTCCTGCTGTTAATTGGGGAATCATAGCATCGTTTATCATAGGCATTAAAAATTTTTCCGTCACCGATATAAACATCTTCGTCATATATATGACAAAAGTCTATTAT
>LXOW01060477.1_pt1 | contig 55880 bp, 48 predicted proteins | sample 1368591 | NCBI WGS metagenome assembly LXOW01 (sample SAMN04884650, study PRJNA319009) | bovine gut metagenome | isolation source: Cow rumen | host: Bos taurus | place: Italy: Legnaro (PD) | collected 2014-07-09
CCAGTTTGCCGTCGTACTTGGCCTCGATGGAGGAATCGGCCGCGGTGCTGGAAGCGGTACCACCGACGTGGAAGGTACGCAGGGTCAGCTGGGTACCCGGTTCACCGATGGACTGTGCGGCGATGACGCCCACCACTTCGCCCTTCTCGACCATCCGGCTGGTAGCCAGGTTGCGGCCGTAGCACTTCGCGCAGACACCCTTGCGGGATTCGCACGTGAGGACGGAACGGATTTCGACCTGCTCGATCGGGAGGCTGTCGATGAGGGCGGCAACGTCCTCTTTGATTTCCTCGCCGGCCGGGATGATCAGTTCACCCGTAAGCGGGTTGATGATATCGTGGACGGAAGTACGGCCCAGGATACGCTCGCCGAGGGATTCGACAATCTCGTCCTTGTTCTTGATAGCCGTAGCGATGAGGCCGCGGAGGGTACCGCAATCCTCTTCGGTAATGATCACATCGTGCGACACATCCACCAGACGGCGGGTCAGGTAACCGGCATCCGCCGTCTTCAAGGCGGTATCGGCCAGACCCTTACGGGCACCGTGCGTGGAGATGAAGTACTCAAGCACCGTCATACCCTCCTTCAGGTTGGAGATAATCGGGTTCTCGATAATCTCGGCGCCGGCGGCACCGGACTTCTGGGGCTTGGCCATCAGGCCTCGCATACCGCAAAGTTGCTTGATCTGGGTGGTGGAACCACGGGCTCCGGAATCCAGCATCATGAACACGGGGTTGAAGCCCTGCTGGTCCGCGGAAATCTGCTTTGTCACCACGGAGGTGAGCTTGTTGTCCACGGCGGACCAGAGGTCGATGACCTTGTTGTAGCGCTCGTTGTTGGTGAGGAAGCCCATTGCGAAGTCATCCTTGATCTTCTCGATGCCCTTGTAGGCCTCTTCGATGAGCTGCTGCTTCTCCGCCGGGACGATGACGTCGCCGAGGTTGAAGGAGATACCCGCCCGGAAAGCCTGGTGGTAACCGAGATTCTTGATATCGTCGAGGAACTGTGCCGTGCGGGTCACGCCGGTGTTCTTGATGACGTTGGTGATGATGCTGCGCAGGGCTTTCTTGCCGAGCACCTCGTTCACGTACGGGACCTCGTCGGGAACGAACTGGTTCACGATGATGCGGCCCGCAGTGGTCTTGATGGACTGCATTCCCTTGGATGCATCCTGCTTGTCGACGGGAACGCGGACAAAGATCTCGGCGTGCATGTCGATGACCTTCGCGTCATAGGCGATGATCACCTCTTCCGGTCCGTAGAAGGATTTCCCCTCGCCCTTGGCGCCCTTGCGGGCCTTGGTAATGTAGTAGAGACCGAGCACCATATCCTGGGAAGGAACGGTGATAGGGGCTCCGTTGGCAGGGTTGAGGATGTTGTGCGAACCGAGCATCAGCAGGTGCGCCTCCATGATGGCGGCGTTGCTGAGCGGGAGGTGGACAGCCATCTGGTCACCGTCGAAGTCCGCGTTGAAAGCGGTACAGGCGAGCGGGTGCAGCTGGATGGCCTTGCCTTCGATCATCCGGGGCTGGAACGCCTGGATACCCAGACGGTGCAGGGTCGGTGCGCGGTTGAGCAGCACGGGATGACCCTTCATCACGTTTTCGAGGATGTCCCAGACGACCGGGTCCTTGCGGTCCACGATCTTCTTGGCGGACTTCACGGTCTTCACGATGCCGCGCTCGATGAGCTTGCGGATGATGAAAGGCTTGTAAAGTTCGGCCGCCATGAACTTCGGGAGACCGCATTCGTGCATATTGAGTTCGGGACCCACGACGATGACCGAACGTGCGGAGTAGTCCACACGCTTACCGAGAAGGTTCTGGCGGAAGCGGCCCTGCTTGCCCTTGAGGGAGTCGGACAGACTCTTGAGGGCGCGGTTGGACTCGCTCTTGACCGCGGAAGACTTCTTGGAGTTGTCGAAGAGGGAATCGACGGCTTCCTGGAGCATACGCTTCTCGTTGCGGAGAATCACTTCAGGCGCCTTGATTTCGATGAGCTTCTTCAGACGGTTGTTGCGGATGATCACCCGGCGGTAGAGGTCGTTGAGGTCGGAGGTCGCAAAGCGGCCGCCGTCCAGCGGAACGAGGGGACGCAGGTCGGGCGGAATCACGGGGACCACCTTCATGATCATCCACTCGGGGCGGTTGATGCCCTTGGACTCCTGGAACCACTTGACCACCTGGAGACGCTTGAGCAGGTCCGCCTTGCGCTGCTGGGAGGACTCGACGGCCATCCGCTGGCGCAGTTCGCGGCCCAGGTCATCCACGTCGATCTCCTTGAGGAGGTCGTAGATACCCTCCGCACCCATCTTGGCGATGAGTTTCGCGGGATCGTTGTCAGGCAGCGCGGCATTGCCGGGCAGCTTGGCCAACGTATCCATATACTCGTCCTCGGAGAGCAGGTCCATGGCCTTGAGGCCGCTTTCGCCGGGCTTTACGACGATGTACTTCTCGTAATAGATGACCGACTCGAGCTTCTTGGCCGGCAGGCCGAGGAGCGCGGAAATCTTGTTGGGCGCGCTCTTGAAATACCAGATGTGGGCGACGGGAACGGTCAGGGTGATGTGCCCCATCCGTTCGCGGCGCACCTTCTTCTCGGTGACCTCGACGTTACAACGGTCGCAGACGATGCCGCGGTAGCGGATGCGCTTGTACTTTCCGCAATAGCACTCATAGTCCTTGGTGGGACCGAAGATCTTCTCGCAGAAAAGTCCGTCGCGTTCCGGCTTGTAGGTACGGTAGTTGACCGTTTCCGGCTTCAGGACCTCACCGCAGGACCTCGCCGTGATGTCCTCCGGGGAGGCCAGCGAGATGCTGATCGTCTGGAAATTGCTCTTTACTTTATTTTCCTTATTATTAAAAGCAGGCATAATGAAAGTCGTTCAAAAGTTTATTCCAACGTTACCTTCAGGCCGAGGCCCCTCAGTTCGTGAAGCAGTACGTTCAGGGATTCGGGCACGCCTGCCGGCGGCATCGGATCGCCCTTGACGATGGCTTCGTAGGTCTTGGACCTTCCGGTGATGTCGTCCGACTTGACCGTGAGGATTTCCTGCAGCGAGTTCGCGGCGCCGAAGGCCTCGAGGGCCCAGACTTCCATTTCTCCGAAGCGCTGGCCGCCGAACTGGGCCTTACCGCCCAACGGCTGCTGCGTAATCAGGGAATAAGGACCGATGGAACGCGCGTGCATCTTGTCGTCAACCATATGGCCGAGCTTGATCATGTAGATCACGCCGACGGTCGCGGGCTGGTCGAACCAGTCGCCGGTGCCGCCGTCGCGCAGCATCGTCCGTCCGAAGCGCGGAACGCCTGCCTTGTCGGTGTAGTCGCAGATTTCCTCGATGCTTGCACCGTCGAAGATCGGGGTGCTGAACTTCAGGCCGAGTCGGTAGCCGGCCCAGCCGAGGACGGTTTCATAAATCTGTCCGAAGTTCATACGGGAAGGCACGCCCAGCGGGTTGAGCACGATATCGACGGGAGTACCGTCCGCGAGGAAAGGCATATCCTCCTGACGGACGATCTTCGCGACGATACCCTTGTTACCGTGACGGCCGGCCATCTTGTCACCGACAGTGATCTTGCGCTTCTTGGCGATATAGACCTTGGCCAGCTGCATCACTCCGTTGGGGAGTTCGTCGCCGATCTTGATCTTGTCGATTTCGCGCTTGTACACGGCGGTCTCCGCCTTCAAAGTGGTGCAGTAGTTGTTGATGAGGTCGCGGATGAGTGCATTCGTGTCCTTGTCAGCCGTCCACTTCGCGGAGTTGACGTTGTTGTAGTCGATGCCCTTGAGCAGTTCGAGCGTGAACTTCTTGTCCTTGGCGATGACTTCCGCACCGTAAAGGTCGTCCACGCCTACGCTCTTGCGGTTCTTCGTCAGCGTGAAGAGACGCTGGATGAAGTCGGCGCGGAGTTTCTCGGATTTGCGGTTGAATTCCGCCTCGCGAAGTTCCAGACGGGTCTTCTGGTCGTTCTTTGCAGTACCCTTGCGGCCGACTTCCTTGGAAAGTTTGGCGTAAAGGGCGGTGCCGACCACCGTACCGCTCAGCGAAGGATTCGCCTTCAGGGAAGCGTCCTTGACGTCTCCGGCCTTGTCGCCGAAGATGGCCTTCAGCAGTTTCTCCTCCGGAGAAGGATCGCTCTCACCCTTCGGGGTGATCTTGCCGATCATGATGTCGCCCGGCTCGATGTGTGCGCCGATACGGACGATACCGTTCTCGTCGAGGTCCTTGGTGGCATCCTCGCTGACGTTGGGGATATCGGAAGTGAGTTCCTCCATACCGCGCTTCGTGTCGCGCACCTCGGTAAGGTACTCGTCCACGTGTACGCTCGTGAGGACGTCCCACTTCACCATCTCCTCGCTCAACACGATGGCGTCCTCATAGTTGTATCCCTTCCAGGGCATGAACGCCACCTTGAGGTTGCGGCCGAGCGCGAGCTCGCCGTCCTGGGAGGCATAGCCTTCGGTGAGGACCTGTCCCTTGTTCACCTTGTCGCCCTTGCGGACGAGCGGGACGAGGTTGACGGTCGTGTTCTGGTTGGTCCTGCGGTAGATGGGGAGTTTGTACACCGTCTCTTCCGGCGCGAAACTGACGAATTTCTCGTCGTCGCTGCGCTCGTACTTGATGTGGATTTCGTTGGCGTCCACATAGGTGACTTCACCCTTGCGCTCGGCGATGAACTGGGTGCGGGAATCCAGGCAGACGCGCTCTTCCAGACCGGTACCCACGATAGGGGCTTCGGGCTTGAGGAGCGGAACGGCCTGGCGCATCATGTTCGCACCCATCAGGGCGCGGTGCGCATCGTCGTGCTCGAGGAAGGGAATCAGGGAAGCCGCCACGGAAGCCATCTGGTTCGGCGCGACGTCCATATAGTCCACTTCCTCCTTGGTGACGACGGGGAAGTCGGCTTCCAGACGGCACTGGATGCGTTCTTCGAGGATGTTGCCCTCGTCGTCCATCCGGACGTTCGCCAGGGAAACCTTCTTGGCTTCCTCCTCTTCGGCGCTCATATAGTGCCAGCCGGAGGCGCTGAGGTCCACCTTGCCGTCCTTGACATCCCGGTAGGGCGTCTCGATGAAACCGAGCGCGTTGATGCGTGCATAGACGCACAGCGAGGAAATCAGACCGATGTTCGGTCCTTCCGGCGACTCGATCGGGCAGAGACGTCCGTAGTGGGTATAGTGCACGTCGCGCACCTCGAATCCGGCACGGTCGCGGGAGAGACCTCCCGGGCCGAGAGCGGAGAGACGGCGCTTGTGCGTAATTTCCGCGAGGGGGTTCGTCTGGTCCATGAACTGGCTCAACTGGCTGGTGCCGAAGAACGAGTTGATGACCGACGAAAGGGTCTTCGCGTTGATGAGTTCGATAGGGGTGAACTGTTCGCTGTCGCGGACGTTCATCCTTTCGCGGATGGTCCTCGCCATACGGCTCAGACCGACGCTGAACTGGTTGGCCAACTGCTCGCCGACGGTGCGCACGCGACGGTTGCTGAGGTGGTCGATATCATCCACGACAGCCCTCGAATTGATGAGCTGGATGAGATACTTGATAATCTCGATGATGTCGGTGTTCGTCAGCACGCGGACGCCGGGATCCGTGGTGAGACCCAGCTTCTTGTTCAGACGGTAGCGGCCCACGATGCCGAGGTCGTAACGCTTCTCCGAGAAGAAAAGTTTCTCGATGACGTCACGGGCCGTGCTCTCATCGGGCGGTTCGGAATTCCGGAGCTGCTTGTAGATGTAGTTGACGGCCTCGATCTCGGTGTTGGTCGGGTCTTTCTGAAGGGTATTGAAGATAATCGAGTACTCGGCGGAACCGGCCTCGTCCTTCTGGAGGAGGATGGTCTTGACATCCGTCTCGAGAATGGTCTCGATGGTCTGTTCGTTGAGTTCCTCGCCACGGTCCACCACGGGTTGGGTACGTTCGATGGGGATGACCTCTCCGGTATCCTCGTCTTCGAAGTCCTCGGTCCAGGTCTTGAGGACCTTGGCGGCGAGCTTGCGGCCGATATTGGCCTTCAGGTTCTTTTTGGTGACGGCCACCTCGTCCGCGAGGTCGAAGATGTCGATGATGTCCTTGTCGGAATTGAATCCGATGGCCCTGAGCAGGGTGGTTACCGGCAACTTCTTCTTGCGGTCGATGTAGGCGTGCATCACGTTGTTGATGTCGGTGGCGAACTCAATCCACGAGCCCTTGAAGGGGATGATTCTCGCAGAATAGAGTTTCGTTCCGTTGGCGTGCATGCTCTGGTCGAAGAATACGCCGGGAGAGCGGTGCAGCTGGGAAACGATGATGCGCTCCGAACCGTTGATGACGAAAGTTCCGGCGGGCGTCATATAGGGAATGTCTCCCAGAAAAACGTCCTGAACCTTCGTATCGAAGTCCTCGTGCTCGGGGTCCGTACACGAGAGGCGGAGTTTCGCCTTGAGGGGAACGTGATAGGTCAGGCCCCGCTCCAGGCATTCCGCGACGGAATACTTGGGCGGATCGATGAAATAATCGACGAATTCGAGCCTGTAGTTGTTCCTGGTGTCTTCAATGGGGAAAATCTCCTGGAAGACCTGATACAACCCTTCGTTCTTGCGGTTCTCCGGGGTTGTTTCCATCTGGAAGAAGTCCTTGAAAGACTTGATTTGGGCTTCCAGAAGGTCGGGGTATTCCAGGATTTTCGATGTTGCGAAATGAATACGCTTGTTGTTGATCTTCTTAGACATGTTTGACCCTGAGGAATGGAAAATTTTTATACGGAAAAAAGGTTTAGAGCCTGTAAACGGCTCTAAACCTGTTTGTCCCCTAAGCAGGGAGAGCGTTGAAGTTACTTAATCTCAACCTCAGCGCCGGCTTCCTCAAGAGCAGCCTTGAGGGCCTCGGCCTCTGCCTTGGAAATCTTCTCTTTCACCGTGGACGGGGCACCGTCAACGAGATCCTTCGCTTCCTTCAGACCGAGACCGAGCTCAGTCTTCACGACCTTGATCACATTGAGCTTAGCCTGACCGGCATTCTTGAGGATGACGTCGAACTCAGTCTGCTCAGCCTCAGCGGCGCCAGCGGCACCACCCTCAGCGGAGACGACCACAGCGGCGGCTGCAGGCTCGATACCATACTCTTCCTCAAGAATCTTAGCAAGTTCCTGAACGTCTTTCACAGAGAGGCTAACGAGCTCTTCTGCGAGGGCTTTTACATCTGCCATAATTGTTTTATTTTTTGATTGTTAATATTACTGCTTGAGTGTCTCGTCGTCGCTCTTGCCCTCGCAGGCGTTCTGCAGCGCGGAGATGATGTTGCGCGCAGGGCTCTGGAGGAGACCGATGATATCGCCGATAAGTTCTTCGCGGGTCTTGATGCCGGCAAGCATATCGAGTTTGTCCTCACCGATGAAGACGCACTCCTGGACATAGGCGCCCTTCACCACCGGCTTGCTGAACCCTTCCTTCTGGAGCTTCTTGATGAGCTTTCCGGGAGCGGCAGGCACCTGGGTGTACATCAGGGCGGTATTGCCCACGAGGGTCTCGGACAGGGTCTGGACATCCTCGTTCATCTCCTTGAGCACGTGCGCAAGGAGCGTGTTCTTGACGACCGTCAGAACGATACCGTTATTGAAACATTCGCGACGGAGTTTCGAAGTCTGCTCAGCATTCAGACCGGCGATGTCGGTGATGTAGAAGTTGGGGAACTCCTTCATCTTCGCCGAGATACCTTCAATAATCTGACCTTTCAGTTCTTTTTTCATAGTATTGAATTTTTACTCGGCACCGTTGAGGAATGCCTTGAGATCGACTTTGATACCGGGGCTCATGGTGGTGCAGAGGGCTGCACTCTTCATGTAAGTCCCCTTGAGAGACTGCGGCTTGAGTTTGGAGATGGCGTTCAGCACCTCGGCCGCGTTTTCATAAATCTGCTGGGGGGTGAAGGAAACCTTGCCGATTCCGGTGTGGATGATACCGGTCTTGTCGACCTTGAAATCAATCTTACCGCCCTTGACCTCCCTGACGGCGTTACCGATTTCCATGGTAACGGTACCCGTCTTGGGGTTCGGCATCAGGCCACGGGGGCCGAGAATCTTTCCGAGGGCGCCGATCTTGGGCATCACGGAAGGGGTGCAGACGATCACGTCCACGTCGGTCCAGCCGCCCTTGATCTTTTCCACATACTCGTCGAGTCCGACATAGTCGGCACCGGCGGCTTTCGCTTCCTCTTCCTTATCGGGCGTGCAGAGTGCGAGCACCCTGACAACCTTGCCCGTTCCGTGCGGGAGCGTGACAACGCCACGAATCATCTGGTTCGCCTTGCGCGGATCTACGCCGAGGTTGGCGGACAGCTCGACAGTGGCGTCGAACTTCGTGTAAGTGAGGTCTTTAAGCATTTCGCACGCCTCAGCAAGCGGATAAAGTTTCGCGTGGTCGTACTTGGCCTCGACAACTTTCTGATTTTTCGTTAATTTACTCATTTCGGGTGCGATTTATTAAAGATCCTTGGGGAATTCACCGCTCACGGTAATGCCCATGCTGCGGGCCGTACCCGCCACCATACGCATCGCGGAGGCGATGGTAAAGCAGTTCAGGTCCGACATCTTTCCTTCGGCGATGGCCTTCACCTGGTCCCAGGTCACGGACGCGACCTTCTTGCGGTTAGGCTCTCCGGACGCGGTCTGGATTTTTGCGGCTTCCTTGAGGGAAACGGCCACGGGGGGCTGCTTCACGACAAAGCTGAAAGACTTGTCCGAATAAACGGTAATGACAACGGGAAGGGTCTTGCCAGCCTGGGCCTGCGTGGCTGCATTGAAAGCCTTGCAGAAATCCATGATGTTCAAGCCTTTGGAACCGAGTGCAGGTCCTACCGGAGGTGCAGGATTGGCAGCTCCGCCTTTGATTTGGAGCTTAATGAATCCGGTAACTTCTTTTGCCATGATAAATGTTATTCTTTAGTTACTTGCGTAAAGCTGAGTTCGAGTTGGGTCTTTCTTCCAAAGATCACGACAATCACCTTGATCTTGCTTCTGTCTTCCAGAATCTCATCGACTGTACCGCTGAAACCGTTGAACGGGCCGTCGGTAATTTTGACGGACTCGCCCAGGCGGTAATCCACCACGGTCTGCGCGGCGTTTTCAGCGTTTTCGTCCTGGGTACCGAGCATGCGTGCGGCTTCTTCGTCGGTCATCGGGGCGGGAACCCTCTCAACGAGGTTTCCTGCGCCGGTCTTCTTCTCGGTAAGGAAGCCCGACATCCCGGGAACGTTGTTCCGGATGATGTTCTCCAGCAGGGGAGAGAGCTCCGCCTGGATGAGGACATAGCCGGAAATGAGGATGCGGTCCACGACCGTCCTCTTGTTTCCCTTGGTGACGATTTCTTTCTTTACCGGTACGAGTACCTGACCGACCTGATCGCCGAGACCGCTTCTCTCGATTTCTTTTTTAAGATATTCTGCAGCCTTCTTCTCCTTTCCACCCGCCGTGCGCAGAACATACCATTTCATTTCGCCCATTGGAATCAGTCGATAAAGTTACAGTGTGTAGATCGCAGTCATCAGGTGCTGGAAGGCGAAATCCACGACGAAGAGCGCGGCGGCGAGAACGACCGTAGCCACCAGAACCTGGACCGCACTTTCCTGCAGTTTCGCCCAGGTAGGCCACGTGGTCTTCTGCGTCAGCTCCACGAAGGACTCCTTCAAATAATTGACAAACTTTCTCATCTTCACTTTTAATGGATACCGCGGGTTGGAAGCGAAGGATGCGGTATCTGTTAAACTTTATCAAGTCGTAACCCTTGATACTGGCAGGGGAAGCAGGATTCGAACCCACATCGACGGTTTTGGAGACCGCTGAACTACCCTTGTTCTATTCCCCTGAATTGCGGGCCCCCGGCTTCCCGGACGCCCGCAAACGGATTTTCTTTCTCTTAGTCGAGAATCTTGATCACCTGGCCGGCGCCGACGGTACGGCCGCCTTCACGGATAGCGAAGCGCAGACCTTCGTTCAGAGCCACGGGAGTGATGAGGTTCACATCGATCTCCACGTTGTCGCCGGGCATAACCATCTCAACTCCTTCGGGCAGCTTGATCTCACCGGTAACGTCGAGCGTACGGATGAAGAACTGCGGACGGTAGTTGTTGTGGAACGGCGTGTGACGGCCACCCTCTTCCTTCTTCAGAACATAGATCTGTCCGAGGAAGTGCTTGTGAGGAGTGATGGAGCCGGGCTTGGCGATAACCTCGCCGCGCTTGACTTCCTTCTTGTCGATACCGCGGAGGAGCAGACCTACGTTGTCTCCAGCCTCGCCCTGATCGAGCAGCTTGCGGAACATCTCGACGCCAGTGACGACGGTGCTCTTCGGCTTGTCGTTGAAACCGACGATTTCAGCGGGATCGTTCACGTGGATGGTACCGGTCTCGATACGTCCGGTGACGACGGTGCCACGACCGGTGATGGAGAAGATGTCCTCGATAGGCATCAGGAACGGCTTCTCGTTCTCACGGACAGGAAGGGGAATGTACTCGTCAACAGCGTCCATGAGCTCGAGGACCTTCTCCTCCCACGCGGGCTCGCCGTTGAGGGCGCCGAGGGCGGAACCGCGGATGACGGGAGCGTTGTCGCCGTCGAAGTCGTACTTGCTGAGGAGTTCGCGAACCTCCATCTCAACGAGGTCGAGCATTTCCTCATCGTCCACGAGGTCAACCTTGTTCAGGAAGACGACGATCTTCGGAACGTTCACCTGCTTGGCAAGCAGAACGTGCTCGTTGGTCTGAGGCATGGGACCGTCGGTGGCGGCAACCACGAGGATCGCACCGTCCATCTGGGCGGCACCGGTAACCATGTTCTTCACATAGTCAGCGTGACCCGGGCAGTCCACGTGCGCATAGTGGCGGTTCTCGGTCTGATACTCTACGTGAGCGGTGTTGATGGTGATACCGCGCTCCTTCTCTTCCGGAGCGTTGTCGATCTGGTCGAAAGACTTGATTTCGCTCAGACCTTTCTTTGCCAGCACCTGGGTGATGGCAGCGGTAAGAGTGGTCTTACCGTGGTCAACGTGGCCAATCGTGCCAATGTTGACATGGGGTTTGTCCCTTTTGAATACTTCTTTTGCCATAATATTATGTGTAAAGTTGTTATCAACAAAAAAGAGCCGATGATGGGATTTGAACTCATGACCTCATCCTTACCAAGGATGCGCTCTACCCCTGAGCTACATCGGCTTTTTATGTGGAGCGGGGTAGGAGAATCGAACTCCCATTTCCAGCTTGGAAGGCTGGCATAATAGCCATTATACGAACCCCGCAAGATGTCGGAAGCCGCGATTCTCTTCCGCTTTGTGGGTGAGGATGGATTCGAACCACCGTAGGCATCGCCAGCAGATTTACAGTCTGCCCCATTTGACCGCTCTGGTACTCACCCGGATATCGCTAACGTTGAGCCGATAGAGGGAGTCGAACCCACGACCTCGAGATTACAAATCACGCGCTCTGGCCGGCTGAGCTATATCGGCAAAACTGATGTATGTCAAAGACCCTTTCCGCAAAGGGACTGCAAAGATAGATATATTTTTCAAATTCCAAAACATATTTGACAAAAAAAATTACTACCTTCGGCCACTCAAAGTTTATTGTGTATGTCTGAAAACAAGAAAAAACTGCTCAGTGATTCCGCGGCGATGCGCTGGACCGCACTCGCTCTGCTTGCGTTTGCCAATCTGGCCGCCTACATCTTCATGGATGTCCTTTCGCCCCTGCAGGAACTGCTGCAGACGCAGCGTGGCTGGGATCCGGTGGCCTACGGGCACTATGCCGGTTCCGAAACTTTCCTCAACGTTTTCGTCTTTTTCCTGATTTTCGCGGGCATCATCCTCGACAAGATGGGGGTGCGCTTTACGGCGATTCTTTCCGGCGGCGTGATGCTCGCCGGTGCGCTGGTCAAGTACTATGCGGTCAGCGAAGGTTTCATCGGAAGCGGGGTGCAGGCCTGGTTCGATACGCACCTCAACCTGAGCGAGTCCTGGTGGAACGTCACTCCTTTTTATAAAGGTATGCCCGGATCGGCCAAACTGGCCTCCATCGGCTTCATGATTTTCGGCTGCGGCTGCGAAATGGCGGGCATCACCGTCTCCCGCGGTATCGTGAAATGGTTCCAGGGCAGGGAAATGGCGCTTGCGATGGGTGTGGAAATGGCCATCGCGCGCATCGGCGTCGCCGTCGTGATGCTGGGTTCGCCGGTCGTCGCGGCCATCTCGCCCGTCAGCGTTTCCCGTCCCGTGGCCCTGGGCGCCGTGCTCCTGTGCATCGGCCTGATTCTTTTCATCGTCTACGGCTTCCTGGACAAGCGGCTGGACGCGCAGGGCGTGGAGGAAGAGAAGGATGATCCTTTCAAGGTCAGCGACATCGGCAAAATCCTTTCGCTCAAGATGTTCTGGATCGTCGCGCTGCTCTGCGTGCTCTATTACAGCGCGATTTTCCCGTTCCAGAAGTATGCGATCAATATGCTCCAGTGCAACCTGGGCTATACCGCCGAGCAGGCGGGCCGCGTGTTCTTCGTGTTCCCGCTCGGCGCCGCGGCCATCACCCCCTTCCTGGGGAATTTCCTCGACCGCAAGGGCAAGGGCGCGACGATGCTGATCCTGGGCGCGCTGCTGATGATTCTCTGTCACCTGACCTTCGCGCTGGTCGTCCCCGCGACGAAGTCCGTCATCATCACCTATCTGGCCATCATCCTGCTGGGCATCTCCTTCTCGCTGGTGCCGGCGGCGCTCTGGCCGAGCGTGCCGAAACTTATCGACGCGAAGTTGCTCGGATCGGCGTACGCGCTGATCTTCTGGATCCAGAACATCGGGCTCTATGCGTTCCCGATGATCATCGGAACGGTGCTCAGTGCGACGAACCCCGGCGTCTCCGACCCGTTGCAGTATGATTATACCGTGCCGATGCTCGTGTTCGCGTCGCTCGGCGTCATCGCCCTCATCCTCGGTTTCATCCTGAAAGTCGAAGACCGCCGCAAGGGTTTCGGCCTTGAAATGCCGAATATCCGTTAATGTACAGGTATCTGGACAAAATCGATTCTCCGGAAGATTTCCGGTCCTTCTCGTTTGAGGAACTCCGTTCCCTCTGCGCGGAGGTGCGGGACTATATGGTGAAGTGCTGTGCGGAGAGTCCCGGTCACCTGGGGTCGAGCCTGGGTGCGGTGGAACTCATCGTCGGTTACCATTACGTGTTCCATACCCCGGAGGACAAGATCGTCTTTGACGTGGGACATCAGGCGTATGCCCACAAAATCCTGACCGGCCGGCGCGAAGCGTTCCGCAGGCTGCGGGCCCAGGACGGCCCCAGCGGCTTCCCGCAGATGTCCGAAAGCCCGTACGACGCTTTCGGCGCAGGTCATTCGTCGACCTCCGTGTCGGCGGCGCTCGGCCTGGCGGAAGCGGCGCGGATGCTGGGACAGGGGTACAAGGTGGCCGCGCTGATCGGCGACGGCGCCCTGACCGGCGGCCTGGCCTTCGAAGGGCTGAACAATGCCGGCGAGAGCAACGCCGACGTCCTGATTCTCCTGAACGACAACAACCAAAGCATCGACGCCCCCCGCGGGGCCCTGCACAACTATTTGCTGCGGGTCACGACGAGCCGGGGCTATAACCGCATCAAGAACAACGTCTGGAACGCCCTGGGCGAGGGACGGATACGCCGCACGCTCCAGCGCAGCGTACGTTCCATCAAATCCTGGTTCGTCAAACGCAGCGGCGGCGATTTCTTCGAGTCCCTGGGCCTGCGCTATTTCGGCCCGGTGGACGGCAACGACATCGAACAGGTGGTCCGGGCCCTCCGTCGCCTGAAGCGGATGCGCGGGCCGCGCCTGCTGCACTGCATCACCGTCAAGGGCAAGGGCTATGCGCCCGCCGAGGCGGATCCCGTCGTCTGGCACGCGCCCGGCAAGTTCGATCCTGCCACCGGGGAGCGCAAGTCGGCCCACTATCCGGCGGACCGTTACCAGGACGTGTTCGGCGAAGTGCTGTGCGAACTCTGCGATGCGGATACGCGCGTCGTGGGCGTCACCCCGGCGATGGCGAGCGGCTGCGGAATGACCGTGCTGGAAAAGCGTCATCCGGAACGCTTCTTCGACGTCGGCATCGAGGAAGAACACGCGGTCACCTTCTCCGCAGGCCTTGCCGCGGGCGGGATGCGGCCGTTCTGCAATCTCTATTCGGCGTTCTCGCAGCGGGCCTACGACCAGATCATTCACGACGTGGCGCTGCAGAACCTGCCGGTCGTCCTCTGTTTCGACCGCGCCGGCCTGGTGGGCGAGGACGGGGCCACGCACCACGGCCTCTTTGACCTGGCTGCCTACCGCAGCATCCCCGGCGCCGTCGTCAGCGCCCCGCGCGACGAACTGCAACTCAAAGGCCTGATGCACGCCGCCCTGAGTTATCCCGGCGGCCCTTATATAATAAGGTATCCGCGCGGAACGGGGGAGGGCGTCGCCTGGAAGGAGGCTCCCGCGCCGGAAATACCCGTCGGCAGCGCGCAGATGTTGCTCGAAGGCAGTGAACTGATGATCCTGGGTCTGGGACCGGCGGTCAACCGCGCCGTGGAAGCCGCCGGCGCTTTCGGCGGAAAGGTCGGCGTCTGCGACCTCCGTTTCCTCAAACCCCTCGATACGGCGATGCTGGACGGCATCCTTTCCCGCTGCCGGCAACTGGTGACCCTCGAGGACGGCTGTCTCGCGGGCGGGCTGTACGGTGCCGTCTGCGAATATGCGCAGGCCAGGGGCGTTGACGTACGGATACACGGCGTCGGCATCCCCGACCGCTTCATCCCCCACGCCCGACAGGCCGACCAGCGTGCCGCCTGCGGCCTCTCCGCCGAAAAAATTACGGAACTGATACAAACTATCTTGAAATAATGGAATACAGCGAACAGGAACAAATCAGAAGGGAATCCCTTGCAAAACTGCGTGAACTGGGCATCGAACCCTATCCCGCAGCCCAATATCCCGTGAACACCGACGCCGCGACCATCGCCGCGCAGTACAATCCCGAAGAGGGCAATTTCGCCGATGTCTGCCTCGCGGGCCGCATCATGAGCCGCCGCATCATGGGCGCAGCATCCTTCGGTGAACTTCAGGATGCCTCCGGACGCATCCAGGTCTATGTCAAGCGGGATGAAATCTGTCCCGGCGAGGACAAGACGATGTACAACACCGTCTGGAAGAAACTCCTGGACATCGGCGACATCGTGGGCGTCAAGGGTTTCGCCTTCATCACCCAGACCGGCCAACTCTCCATCCACGTGCGGGAACTGACGCTGTTGAGCAAGTCCCTGCGCGTGCTGCCCATCGTCAAGGAACTCGACGGGCAGGTCTTCGACGCCTTCACCGATCCGGAACTGCGCTACCGCCAGCGCTATGTGGACCTGATCGTCAATCCGCAGGTCCGCGACACTTTCGTGAAGCGGGCGAAAATCGTCGCGACGATGCGGCAGTACTTCAACGAAGCCGGCTGCCTGGAAGTGGAGACCCCCATTCTCCAGAGCATCCCCGGCGGCGCAACGGCGCGTCCCTTCATCACGCACCACAACGCCCTGGACATTCCGCTGTACCTGCGCATCGCCAATGAACTGTACCTGAAGCGCCTCATCGTGGGCGGCTACAACGGCGTGTACGAATTCGCCAAGGACTTCCGCAACGAGGGAATGGACAAGACCCACAACCCGGAGTTCACCTGTATGGAAATCTACGTCGCGTACAAGGATTACAACTGGATGATGGATTTCGTGGAAAAGATGCTCGCCAAGGTCTCGGTGGCGGTGAACGGCACGACGGTCGTGAACATCGCCGGCAACGAGGTCGACTTCGGCGGAACCTACCGCCGCCTGCCCATCCTCGAAGCGATCAAGGAGTATGCGGGCGTTGACGTGAAGGGGATGGACGAAGCCGCGCTGCGCGATACCTGTAAGCGGCTGAACGTGGAAATCGAGCCGTCGATGGGCAAAGGCAAACTGATCGACGCGATTTTCGGCGCCTATTGTGAAGAAAAACTCGTGCAACCGACCTTCATCATCGACTATCCCGTCGAGATGTCGCCGCTGACCAAGCGCCACCGCAGCGATCCGACGCTGACCGAGCGCTTCGAACTCTTCGTCTGCGGCAAGGAACTGGCGAACGCCTACAGCGAACTCAACGACCCCGTCGATCAGTTGGAGCGTTTCCAGGAGCAGGCCGCGCTCAAGAGCAAGGGGGACGACGAGGCGATGTTCATCGATTACGATTTTGTCCGCGCCCTTGAATACGGTATGCCGCCGACTTCGGGTCTCGGGATGGGAATCGACCGCCTGACGATGTTTATGACGGGACAGACCGCCATCCAGGATGTGCTCTTCTTCCCGCAGATGCGTCCGGAGAAACCTGTCCGCAAAGAGTCCGCGCAATGATTCCGGGCAGGCGGGCTGTCCTGGCGCTGGTCGCCGCCGGCCTTCTCTGCGCCCTGGCTGCGCAGGGCCGGGAGGCGCGTCTTTTCGCCACCCCGTCTGAAGTGGAGCGTTTCGGCACTGAAGGCCGACTGACCGGTCCCTTCTGGGCCCTTGCCCACGATGCCTATCATCCCCTTCCGGGACAATTCTGCGAAGGGAAACCCGGCAGCGGCGTTTCCTTCCGCCTGAAAGAGACGGCGGCCGCTACACGGCGGAAAACAAGGTAAGCGGCCGGCACTGGACATTGACGCTTTCCGGAGATACTTTTTCGATACAATGACGGAAGAACGGATCACATCGGCGCAGAATCCCAAGGTCAAGCGCCTGCTGGCCCTGCAGGAGAAGTCTTCCCTGCGGCGCGAAACGGGACTTTTCGTGGTGGAAGGCTTGCGGGAGGTGCAGCGTTGCATCGCCTCGGGCTTCACCGTCGACACCCTCTTTGTCTGTCCGGAACTCCTTCCCGCCGGGCACTCCCTGCTGACGGTACTGCCCGGCGGGAAGGTGATAGAACTGAGCCGGGCGGTCTATGAGAAGGTGGCCTACCGCGGGGGAACCGAGGGCGTTGTCGCCGAGGTGAAGGTGCGGAACCTGGGCCTGGAAGACCTGAACCTGCCGCAGAATCCCCTCGTCGTCGTGGTGGAGAGCGTCGAAAAGCCCGGGAACCTCGGGGCGGTGCTCCGCAGTGCGGATGCCGCCGGGGCGGACGCCGTGCTGGTCTGCGATCCGCTGACGGACCTCTACAACCCGAACCTCATCCGGGCCAGCCTCGGGGCGGTTTTCCACTGTCCCGTGGTCTGCTGCACCAGCGAAGCCGCCATCGCTTTCCTCAAAGCCCGCGGCATCCGCATCCTGACGGCGCAACTGCAGGACAGCGCCCCCTATTACGGAACGGATATGCGTGTGGGAACGGCCCTGGTGATGGGCAGCGAAGCCCGGGGGCTGGGCGATGCGTGGCGCATCGCCGCCGATGCGCACATCCTCATCCCGATGAGCGGCATCGTGGATTCGCTCAACGTCTCCGTCAGCGCCGCCATCCTGCTCTATGAGGCTGTCCGCCAGCGTGCGGCTGATGTCGAGTAATTTTTATTATCTTTGCTGATTGAGAAAATTGAATTGAAATGAAGGGAATACGCATTGGAAAATGGGTTGCCGCAGCAGTGCTGGCGGTGGNNCCCGCCGTACCGCAGGGAACGGTTATCGAAGCGACGATGCCGGAGGGGGTGAAAACCGCTTTCGGAGACAAGACCGGGAACCTCATCGATATCTTCTGGCAGCCCGGCGACGCCATCAATGTCAACGGCAAGAATTCCGATCCGCTGCCCGGGGCCTATGTTCCCTCGCGCAATGCGAGTTTCACGTTCAGCGGCGCGGTCCTTTCGGTCCCGTATCACGCGGTCTGCCCCGCATCGGCGGTATCGTCGTATGCTTCCGGTTCCGCAGTGGTGACGCTGCCTGCGGAACAGACCTATGTGGAGGGCAGTTATGACCCGGCCGCCGGCCTGATCCTCGCGGTCGGCAGCAGCGATGCGCTTTCCTTCTCCCTGTCTATTTCGATGATGCGGCTGACCCTGAACGCAGGCAGCCATACCGCCCATGCCATCCGTCGCGTGCGCCTGACCGCGCGGGGCGGCGAGCAGATGGCCGGTGCCTTCACCACCAATTTCACTGCGCTGACGGACCGTGCGGGCGGCGTGGCGGAGGTCGTGGTGGAAAGCGGCGAAGGAATTCCGCTGGGCAGCGAGGTCGTGCTGTCTTTCGCGCCCCGTACCTATGCCCAGGGCTTTACCCTTGAAATCGTCGACGAGGCGGGCCACTATATGATTAAGAATTCTACGGCTTCCTTCCCGGCGGAAGCGGGGCATGTTTACAATACCTCGCTGACCTTTGTGCCTACGGGGACCTATATCGACGGCGGCGCTTCGGGTGTGGACAATTCCACCTCGGAACTCAATACCTGGGAGGAGATGAACGCCTGGGGCCATACGGAAAATTCCCATGCAAGCGCCTACGGCCGTTCCAACCTCACGATGATCGGCGGCACTTACGTGCAAGTCCCCGAAGAGCAGCTGGGCCTGATTTCCGGCAATACCGGCGCGGTGTATCCGCGTTTCATCAAGACGTCGCGCGGGGACTGGCTGATGTTCTACCATTACGGCAACTCGACGACCTGGGCGGGCAATTACTGCTCATACCTGCGCAGTCCCAACCTGGTGAACTGGACCTTCGAACAGAAACTCTTCAAAATCAAGAACAACCAGACGAGCGACTACTACGACAGCGAGGAACTGCCGAAGACATTTGCCCGCTACTACGCCGGTGCGGACCTGTGTACCCTGCCCGACGGGCGCATCCTGGCGGTGGCCGCCACGCGTCCCGGGAGCAAATACAAACTGCGTCCCCTGGACAGCGGTCTCGCCATCCGTTACTCCTCGGACGGCGGCCAGACCTGGACGGACGACCAGCTGGTGCTGATGGGGACCTGCTGGGAGCCGTTCCCGGTCGTGCTGCCCTCCGGCCGCATCCAGATTTACTATACGGACGCCCGGCCCTACTATCCTTCCGGGAATTCCACCTGGCACGGCACCGAAGTGATGGGTTCCGGGGTTTCCTACATCTATTCAGACGACAACGGCGCCTCCTGGGTATCCACGGACGGAAACGGCAATCACCTGGTGGCCTATCATCAGTTGCGTACCACCTCCGACGTGGACGGGACGAATCTCTATTCGGACCAGATGCCCACGGTCCTGGTGCTGAATGCCGGCGCGGGCCTGGCGGGGGCTGGGGAGTCGCTGAAAAAGTCTTTGGGTTCCGGCTTCCGGATCTGTACGGCCTATTCCGGCCCGGATATGGACTGGGGCGTCCTGGATACCGACGGGGATTTCCCGGCGGACCGGGACAACAACTTCACGAAAGGCGCCGCGCCCTATCTGCTGCAGTTCCCTTCCGGAGAGACTGTGCTGGCCTATAATGTCGACGTTGAGGGGGCCACGGGACATCAGTTCCGTTATATGATCGGCGACGCCCAGGCCCGCCATTTCTTCGGCTCGCGGCCGATGATGCCTTCCGGGATTACCGGGCTGGACGAGACGGCCTCCGCCATCGTCAGCCTGGGCTTCTGGGGCAGTACCCGCCTGACCGGCAGCCATACCCTGGTAGCCGGTATCGGCGGCTCCACGGAACCGAAGACCCTGCAGGTGGCGCAGTTCTACCTCAACCACGATATTGCGGCTCCGGCGGGTACGGTGACGGTCGACGGCAAGAATACCGAATGGACGGGACACGAAGCCCTCTTTGCGGGGTCCTCTTCTCCCGACCAGGTCATCCTGCGCGCGGCCCACGATGCCTCCCGGCTGTATCTGTTGCTGGAGGCTGTCGGCGATGCCACGGCCGTGCACGTGGACCTGGCGGTGGGCACGACGCTCAAGCGCCTGTCCCTGAATGCTTCCGGCCTGGTTTCCTCGGCCATCGACGGCGTGTCCGCCAGCAGCCGGAGCGCCAAGACGGCGGACAACCGGAGCGGTTTCCTCTGCGAGGTTTCCGTCCCGCTTTCCGCGTTCGGGTCGCAGACGTCCATCCCGGCGAAACTGACCCTGGAGGGCTCCGGCTACTCCGATACCTTCCAACTGGCGTCAAATGAAGTGTCGGCCCTGCCTTGCATTGTTTTACAGTAATTTCATTTCATCATTAAATTCATAGCATTATGTCGCTGAACAAAGTCATGCTTATCGGTAACGTTGGAAAGGATCCCGAAGTACGTTACCTTGAGGGGAACAACGCAGGCGGACAGCAGGCCAAGGTGGCCCGCTTCCCCCTTGCCACGTCGGAGCGTTACCGTGACCGCAGCGGGGAAACCCGCGAAAACACGGAGTGGCACAATATCTCCTGCTGGCGCAACAACGCCGACGTCGTGGAGCGCTTCGTCAAGAAGGGTACCCAACTCTTCATCGAAGGCCGCATCCGTACCCGCCAGTGGACGGACCAGACGGGGAACAAGCGCTATCAGACGGAAATCGAAGCCGACACCATCCAGTTGCTGGGACGCCGCGACGACGCTCCCGTACCGCAGGGCGGTGGCTATCAGGGCGGCTATCAGGGCGCCCCTTCGCAGCCCCAGGCTTCCCGGCCGTATCAGAGCGCTCCTGCGCCCGCCCAGGCCGCTGCCCCCGCAGCGGATGCACCCATCGATCTGATGGGGGACAACGGCTCTGACGACCTCCCGTTCTAGGAGAAGATTTTTCGCTTGCATCCTGCGGAATTTTGATTAAATTTGCAGAATATGGCAGGAGAGTGCAAATGGCTGTCCCGGGAAGCCGTGGACAGTGCGAAGGTTGACCGGCTGGCAACCGAGGTGGGAATCGACAGGGTTCTCGCCGAGTTGCTGGTACGCCGGGGTGTAGAGACCTTCGAGCAGGCACGCTCCTTCTTCCGCCCCAGCCTGGACGACCTCCACGACCCTTTCCTGATGAAGGATATGGATGTGGCGGTGGAACGTCTGCACAAGGCCATCACATCCGGAGAGAAAATTCTCGTTTACGGGGATTATGACGTGGACGGCACGACGGCGGTATCGCTCGTGCTGGGCTTCATACGCCGTTTTACCTCCACGGTGGATTTTTATATCCCGGACCGTTACGACGAGGGTTACGGCGTTTCCTACAAGGGCATCGACTGGGCGGCCGAGGGCGGTTTCACCCTGATGATCACCCTGGACTGCGGCATCAAGGCCATCGACAAGGTGGAGTATGCGCGCAGCAAGGGCATCGACGTGATTGTCTGCGACCATCATCTCCCCGAAAATTCCCTGCCCGCCGCCGTCGCAGTGCTCGACCCTAAGCGCGAGGACTGCCATTATCCTTTCGACGACCTTTGCGGCTGCGGCGTGGGCTTCAAACTTGTGCAGGGGTACAGCCAGCGCTACGGCATTCCCTTCGAGGAACTGATCCCGCTGTTCGACCTGCTGGTCGTCAGCATCGCCGCGGACCTGGTGACGATGGTGGGGGAGAACCGCGTGCTGGCGCATTATGGCCTGAAACAACTGAACGAGAACCCGCGCCAGGGGCTCCGTGCGCTGATCGAACTTTCCAACCTCGAACAGGGCCACGTCAGCATCGACGATATCGTTTTCAAGATCGGTCCCCGCATCAATGCGGCCGGGCGGATGGAGACGGGACGGCTGGCGGTGGATTTGCTCAATGCCGCCGACGAACGTACGGCGATGGATGTGGGGCGCCAGATCAACGAAAACAACAACGAACGCAAGAACATCGACCGGGAGATTACCCAGGAAGCGTTGGAGATGGTGGAGAACGGCAGTTGCCTGGCCTCGGAGAACGTAACCATCGTCTATAACCCCAAATGGAACAAGGGCGTGGTGGGCATCGTGGCGTCGCGCCTCGTGGAAGCCTACTACAAGCCGGCCGTGGTGCTGACCAAGTCCAACGGCTTTGTCACCGGATCGGCCCGCAGCGTGCAGGGTTTTGACCTCTACCAGTCCATCGACAGTTGCGCGGACCTGCTGGAGAATTTCGGCGGACACGTCTATGCGGCGGGCCTGACCCTGAAGGAGGAAAATCTGAAAACCTTCTGCGCGCGGATGGACAAGTTTGTCGGGGCGCACCTCAGCGAAGAGATGCTGGTCCCCGTGGTGGACGTGGACGCGGTGCTGGACTTCGCCCGCATCACCCCCAAGTTCTTCCGCATCCTCAAGCAGTTCCAGCCCTTCGGCCCCGGCAACGGCAATCCGGTGTTCGTCACGGAGAACGTGTACGATTCCGGCGCCGGACGCAAGGTGGGCGCCGGCGGCCTGCACCTCAAACTGGACCTCATCCAGGAGTCCCAGCCCTATCACCAGATTCCCGCCATCGCTTTCAATATGGCGGGGTGCTACGATTATATCCACGAAGGGAATCCCTTCGACATCTGCTACTCCATCGTCGAGAACTACTATCGCGGCAATGCCACCATCCAACTCCGGGTGCGCGACATCCGCGAGCGTGATACGGACATCATCTGATTGAATCAACAAAAACTACAACGATATGCTTTTCAACTTACTTCAGGCCGACATCGTGGCGCAACCCGTCGCACAGGAGATGTCGTTTTCACTGATTGAAATGGCCAGGAAGGGCGGCTGGCTGATGCTGGTACTGCTCCTCCTGTCCATTCTCGCCCTGTACATCTTCGGAAAGAAATGGTGGATGATCCGCCAGGCCCAGAAGGTGGACAAGAACTTCATGCTCGACATCCGCGATTACATCAAGGAGGGCAAGACCGATTCCGCCAAGACCCTCTGCTCCAAGTACGACAATCCCGTCGCGCGGATGGTGGAGGCGGGTGTCAGCACGCGTGGGCAAGCGCAAGCCTCTCGGCGATATCCGTACCGCCATTGAGAATGTGGGGAACGTGGAGGTGGCCCGTCTGGAAAAAGGGCTTCCGTTCCTGGCGACCATCGCCGGCGGTGCGCCGATGATCGGATTCCTCGGAACGGTCATGGGGATGGTGCAGGCGTTCTTCAATATGTCGATGGCCGGCAACAACATTGACATCACCCTGCTCTCCAGCGGTATCTATACGGCGATGATCACCACCGTCGGCGGTCTGATCGTAGGTATTCTTGCCTTCTTCGGCTACAACATCCTCACGTCGAAGATTTCCGACCTGGTGGCGAATATGGAAAGCGCCACGATTGAATTCATGGATCTTCTCGAGCAACCTCAGTAATGGCACTCAAAAGAACGCTGCGGGCAGACCCGAACATCTCGATGTCGTCGATGACGGACATCGTGTTCCTCCTGCTCATCTTCTTCCTGGTGACCTCCACGCTGGTGAATCCCAACGCACTGAAACTCCTGCTCCCCAAGAGCACGGGCCAGGTGTCGTCCAAGGCCACGGTGAGCGTCTCCATCAAGGACTGGGGCGAGGACCATTATACCTATCATCTCAACGGGGATGAACAGCCTGTCGCCTATAACGAGGTGGAGGACGGCCTGGTGGAACTCCTGCAGAACGAGGAGGACCCCACTTTCTCCATCTATTCGGACGAGAGCGTCCCCATCAAGGAAATCGTGCAGGTGATGAACATCGCCAAGCGCAATCACTACAAGGTCATTCTGGCTACGCAACCCGAGTAAGGAACTTACAGATGGAAAATTTTCTCAGGGAAAGGAAGCGCAACGAGCAACGCAGCAACTTATTGGGTGCGGGGCTCGCGGTGGTGGCACACGTGCTGCTGCTTCTGACGCTGAGTGCCGGCGGGCTCCATTACATCTATCCGCCGCCCGCGGAATCCACTTTCCTGCTGGATTTCACCGACGAAATCGACGAAATGCCCGAGCCTCCGCGCATCCGGTCGAGAAAACTCGAACCGCGCGCCGAGGAGGTGGACAAGACCAAGCCGGTGGAACTGGTGAAGCGTAGCAATATCAATGACGCCACTTCCGGCGATGCCTCCAATCCCGCTCCCACGGGCAACGATTTCGGCGACGTGGAAACGCCCGCCCAACCCGAAGAGACCGTGGAGACCATCGATCCCCGCTCCCTTTTCCCGGGCCGCTCCAAGAAGGACAAGAGCGCCGGCGAACAGACCGCAGGGGAAGCCGACGGCGGTCATCGCAGCGACGGCAATCCGGACGGAAACGCGCCGGTCGGGAAGATGGAAGGCGTGCCCAACGCCCATCTGGAAGGGCGCACGTCGCTCAGCCTGCCCCATCCGACCTATAATGAGCAGGAAAGCGGCACCGTAGTGGTGACCGTGTATGTGGACCAATACGGCAATGTGACGGATGCGCGTTCCGGTGCCCCCGGCACCACGACCTCCAGCCCGGCGCTCTGGGCGGCCGCCCGTGCCGCGGCGATGAAGAGCAAATTCAAAATGAAAGGGGATGCCCCTGCCCTGCAGGAAGGCACCATTACCTATGTATTCAAACTGAAATGATGGAAGGGTATTCGAAAGACGGACGCAAGTTGCGTCCGAGGCGGCCTGCAGGGCCGCGAGGCGAAGAAAATGCTGCGCCGAGAGGCGAGCGCAAAGCCTTCGGTGAACACAAGACATACGGAGAACGTAAAACCTATGGCGGACACAAGCCGGCCGGGGAGCACAAGCCTTTCGGCGAGCATAAGCCTTATGGCGAGCGCAAGGCCTACGGAAAGCCGGGCGAACGCCCGGCGGGCCGTCCCGGTACCCGGTCTTACGGGAAACCGGCGGGCCGTCCGGGGGCCAAGCCCTTCGGCAAACCCCGCCGCCGGGATGCCGACGAGGGCATCAACCGGATGATTACCCGCAGGCGGGAAGAGGGGGAGAGCAAGGCTCNNGGAGAGCAAGGCTCCGCGCATGGAAACCCTCGCTCCCAAAGAGGAAATCCGCCTGAACCGCTACATCGCCAATTCCGGCGTGTGCTCTCGCCGCGAGGCCGACACCCTCATCCAGGCGGGCGTCGTGACGGTGAACGGCGAGGTGGTGACCGAACTCGGCACCAAGGTCAATCCGCTCACGGACGAGGTCCGCTTCAACGGCGAGCGCCTGAAAGGCGAGGAAAAAGTCTACATCGTGATGAACAAGCCGGCGGGCTATGTCACCACGGCGGGCGATCCGCACGCGGACCGTACCGTGATGGACCTCCTGAAAGACTGCAAGATCAGGGTCTATCCCGTCGGCCGCCTGGACAAGGCGACGACCGGCGTCCTGATGTTCACCAACGACGGGGAAATGGCGGAACGCCTTACCCACCCGTCCTACGACAAGAAAAAAATCTACCAGGTGGGTCTGGACCGTGCCCTCAGCCAGGAAGACCACGACGCCATCCTGGCGGGCATCACCCTGACGGACGGCCCTGTCGCCGCGGATGAACTGGAATACATCGACGAGGCGGACCACCGCAAACTCGGCATCGAGATCCATTCCGGAAAGAACCGCATCGTGCGCAGGATCTTCGAGTCCCTGGGCTATACGGTCAAGACCCTGGACCGCGTCTATTTCGCCGGACTGACGAAGCGCGGGCTCAAGAAGGGAGAATGGCGCTACCTGAACGAGGGCGAGGTCAACATCCTTAAAATGGGGGCCTATAGCTGATGCACCGTTCCGGCTTCGTCAATATCATCGGGAATCCGAACGTCGGGAAGTCCACGCTGATGAACGCGATGGTGGGGGAAAAACTCTCCATCGTCACGGCCAAGGCGCAGACCACCCGGCACAGGATCATGGGCATCGTGAACGGGGAGGACGATAAAGGGGAATGGCAGATCGTGTTTTCCGATACGCCGGGCATCCTGAAACCCTCCTACCGCCTGCAGCAGAATATGATGAATTTCGTGCAGGGGGCCATCGGCGACGCCGACCTGATTCTCTATGTGACGGATACGGTCGAAGATCCGGAGAAGAATGCGGAATGGGTGCGGAAAATGCGTGACCTGACCTGTCCGGTCATCGTCATCATCAATAAGATCGACCTCAGCGCACAGGAAAAGGTCGTGACGCTGATGCAGCAGTGGCAGGAGCGGCTTCCCGCCGCACAGGTCTTCCCGGCTTCGGCGCTGGAGAAATTCAACCTTGAAAGCATCCTCGCCGCCGTGGTGGAGAAACTGCCCGAATGTCCGCCCTGGTTCGACAAGGACGCCTTCACGGACCGGAACCTGCGCTTTTTCGCCTCGGAAATCCTGCGGGAGAAAATCCTGCTCAACTACAAGGAAGAGATTCCCTACTGCTGCGAGGTGGGCATCGAGTCCTTCAAGGAAGGCGCGGAACGCTATGACATCGACGCGGTGATTTACGTGATGCGCGAGTCCCAGAAGGGGATTCTCATCGGCCGCAGGGGCGAGGCGCTCAAGCGTACCGGGACACAGGCCCGTATCGAAATGGAGGATTTTTTCCAGAAGAAGGTGTTCCTGCGCACTTATGTGAAAGTGGACCCCGACTGGCGCGAAAGCCGGAGGGAACTGCGTAAATTCGGATACGAAGATTAGGTATGGAAGAATACGACGATATCATTCAGGAAGAGCCCATTGAGGAAGGAACTGCGCAAAGCGGTAAATTCGACCGCCTGCTGGGCAGCGATTCCCGGAAGTACAAACTTTCCGGGATGTTCAAGGACTGGTTCCTGGACTACTCGTCGTATGTCATCCTCTACCGTGCCGTCCCGCACATCGTAGACGGTCTCAAACCCGTACAGCGGCGCGTCCTGCATGCGATGTCCCGGATGGACGACGGCGCCTACACCAAGGTCGCGAACATCGTGGGCCAGGCGATGCAGTTCCATCCCCACGGCGATTCCTCCATCCTCGGCGCGCTCGTGCAACTGGGGCAGAAAGGTTTCACCATCGACTGCCAGGGAAACTGGGGCAACATCCTGACCGGCGACTCCAACGCGGCGCCCCGTTACATCGAGGCCCGCTTGAGCAAATTCGCCAAGGAGGTGCTTTTCGATGCCGAAATCACGAATTGGATGAACTCCTACGACGGGCGCAACAAGGAGCCCGTCGAACTGCCCGTGCGTTTCCCGCTGCTGCTGGCGCAGGGAACCGAAGGCATCGCCGTGGGAATGGCGTCGAAAATCCTTCCGCACAATTTCAATGAACTGATCGATGCGTCCGTAGCCATCCTCGAAGGGAAGTCCTACGAACTTTATCCCGATTTCCCGACCGGCGGTTTTGCCGACTGCTCGAAATATATGGAAGGCCGGCGCGGCGGCAGCGTGAAGGTGCGGGCGAAGATTGAAAAAATCGACAAAAGCACCATTTCCATCACGGAACTGCCTTACGGCAAGACCACGCACATGATCATCGATTCCATCCTGAAAGCCCGCGACAAGGGCAAGATCAAGATCAAGAAAATCGATGACATGACCACCGATTCGGTGGAAATCCTGATCCACCTGCCCGGCGACGTGTCGCCCGACAAGACCATCGACGCCCTCTACGCCTTTACGGACTGCGAATGCAACATCGCGCCGAACGCCTGCGTCATCGTGGACAGCAAGCCGCAGTTCCTGAGCGTGCACGACATCCTCGAATACTCCACGCACCATACCCTTGAACTGCTGCGGCAGCAACTGAACATCAAACTCTCCAAACTGGAGAACGACTGGCATTACAGTTCCCTGGAAAAAATTTTTTTCGAGAACCGCATTTACAAGGTGCTGGAATACGACCATCCGGACTGGGAGTCGCAACTCCAGGAGGTGTTCGAGCGGATGCTTGCCTTCCAGGACATCCTGCGCCGCGAAATCGTGATGGAGGACATCGAGCGCCTGGTGGAGAAGCCCGTGCGGAAAATCTCCAAGTTCGACGTCAAGGCGGTGGACGAACATATCCGCGCCCTGGACGAGCAGATGGATGTCGTGATGGAGAACCTTGCGCACATCACCCGCTATACCATCGACTGGTTCAAGTCCCTGAAGAAGAAATATGGCAAGGAATTCCCGCGCCGCACGACCCTGACGGGCTTCGAGAGCATCGCCGCCACGCGCGTCGTGAACAACAATGCCAAACTGCAGGCGAACCTGGCCGAAGGCTTCGTGGGCATCGGGCTCAAGCGCGACGACGGCGGGGAGTACATCTGCGACTGCTCCGACCTTTCGGAAATCATCGTCATCGGCCGCGACGGCCATTACCGCATCGCGAAGGTCAGCGACAAAGCCTTCTACGGCAAGGACCTGCTCTATGTGGGCGTTTTCAACCGCGGCGATGCGCGGACGGTCTATAACGCCATCTACCGCGACGGCAAGTCCTCCCTCTACTATGCCAAGCGCTTTGCGCTGACGAGCGTCACCCGCGACCGCGACTATGACCTGACCGCCGGTACGCCCGACTCCCAGGTAATGTGGCTGACCGTCAACCACAACGGCGAGGCCGAGACGGTGCGCGTCCAGTTGCGTCCGCGTCCGAAACTCAAAAAGACCCTTTTCGATTTCGATTTCTCCACGCTCGCCATCAAGGGCAAGGGCGTGCGCGGCAACCTGGTGACGAAGAACGTCATCAGCAAGATTACCCTCCGTGCACAGGGCGTATCGACCATTTCCGGCAAGGACATCTGGTACGACGCCGATATCCAGAAACTCAACGAGGACGGCCGCGGACAGTATCTGGGACAGTTCGGTCCGGACGACAAGGTGCTGGCCATCTTCAGGAACGGTACCTTCTACACCACCTCCTTCGATCTGGTGAACAAATACCAGGGCGACGTGCTGCGCGTCGAGAAATTCGATCCGGCCAAGACCTTTACCGCCCTCTACTGGGATGCCGCCGCCAAGGCGTTCTATGTGAAACGTTTCTCCTTCGTCGTCAGCGACAATACCCCGGTTTCCTTCATCGCCGAAGGTGCGAAGTCCTTCCTCGCGGGCCTGAGCGACGACCTGCATCCGCGTTATGAGGTAATCTGGAAACTTTCGGACAAGCCCGCAGACATCGTTCTGGCCGAGGAATGGATTGCCAAGAAGGGCGTAGGCGCCAAGGGTAAGAAATGCGTGGACCGGGGCGAAGTGAAACTCGTCCGTTTCATCGATCCGCTGGTCTTGCCGGAGGACGAGGAACCCGGGGAACCCGAAGCACCGGAAGAGATTCCTGAAACGCCGGAGGCGGCTTCCGTCGCCGAAGAGGGCGTCGATATCCTCTCCGGTATCGAAGACAATCTCCCTGAAGGCATCTCCGATCTTCCTGAAACCGAGGGCCTTGAGGACGACGGTCAGTTGACCCTGTTCTAGTCCATTCCGTTCATGTGGCCACGGAGCGGGCCACTCCACTGAGCCCGGCGCAGCGCCCGACCTGTAACCGCCGAGCCGCGTTATGCGAGGCGGTGGTGCCCTCAAAACTGACGGAGTTTTCCGAAAAAATTTTTATTTTTGCGCTATGAGTAAGCGTGATTCCGACATACTCTTCTTCGTAGCTTTCTGTCTGGAGGCTTACAAGAATAAGCACGGGCTTACCGGAGAGGCTGCATCTTCGCTTTTTGACCGGCATGGAATCAAGCAATATCTCTCCGACCATTACGATGTCCTCCATACCCAGGGAATGCCCTGGATTCTGGAGGAAATTGAAGAAAGGGTAGCGCTATGATTCTTTTTCACGGAAGTTCACAGGAAGTCAGAGAGCCCCGAATCCTCGTTCCTAACCGGACATTGGATTATGGGGTCGGGTTCTATACCACCACATCCGAACAACAGGCGCGCGATTGGTCGCTTCGCAGGATTTCCGGTGCAGGAATCGCGTATGTGAATGTCTATGCGTTTGACGAGACCGCTGCCACACACCTTAAGCGCCGGGACTTCACCAATCCGCCGGAGGAAGACTGGGTGGATTTTGTTTATGCCAACCGCAATCGACGCGACTTCGTGCACGATTATGACCTGGTCTATGGCCCTGTGGCTAATGACCGTGTCTATGCCGCCTTCGCCCTCTACGAGCAGGGCCTTCTCAATAAACAGGAACTTATCACAGAACTTCGGACCTATACGCTTATCGACCAGATGGTCTTTCACACGGAAGCGGCTTTGGAGTTTTTGAAATTTATCGAGGCGAAGGAGGTGCAGCTATGAGGGCGGAAATCACGCAGCAGAACCTTTACCTGATTCTTGCGGGGAAGGCGGCCGCCGTAGCTGCCTTTATTGCGGAAGATGAGCACTTGAGTCCTCTTGAGGCGCTTACCAAGTTCTACGCCTCCGAGACCTACCGCTGCCTGGAACGCGAGGAAACCAAGTACTGGCACCTCGGTCCTGTGGCGCTTTACCAAGATTATTGTATGGCGTAAGCCGGGCAGATGTCTTTTGTCCCATTCGCGGCTGCCTGTGGCCGAAAGGGTTCGGAGCGGTACGCCCCGGCTCGGGGCGTCTCCCGCTCCCGCTTTTCTTCGCCGATTCCCGCTATTTCCCAGAGGCCGGCGGCCAGGGACAGCGGATCGGTCAAAAATGGCACAAATCTTCAGATCCGCTGTACCCCGGGTACAGCAGATCTCTCAAAATCAGCCAAAAACGTGCTGTCCGCTGTACCTTACCGATTATCATTGTTGCAAAGTGGCGAGCAGGTCCGGCAACCCCTAAATATCATAGCACTTTTTGGCAGGTTGCCGGACCAGGGGGCCCGCAACCCCGAAGAAATTGCCTCATTTTTGCCAGGTTGCCGGACCTTCGGATTAGCAGCTGGCAACAGGCGGGCGCGGAGCGGGCCGCTCCATCGAGCCCGGCGCAGCGCCCGACCTGTAACNNCCATCGAGCCCGGCGCAGCGCCCGACCTGTAACCGCCGAGCCGCGTATTTGCGAGGCGGTGGTGCCGATACAACAGCGACGATCTCTCAGGGATTACCAGTTATCGTCAATGAAATCCCGGATTCAATTCTTTGCTTTCGGAGAAAACTTTTAAATCAAAGGAGTCCAGAGCGACATTACTTTCCGCCTCACGCATAGCTGTTATGGTCTCAGCATTAGGCGTTTCGTCCCTGCCGATTGTATCATACGTGCAGTTAATAATCATAATGTCATACGACAAATCCCGTTACTAACGATTTCATTCATCATAAACGGGGCGGACAACTAAACCGACCCAGCGATCTTTGTCAGATAATTGTATACTATTATCACTGAAAGTTAAAACTATAGCAAGCGTTGGATCGCCGGAGTATAAAGAGGAAGACCAATAATAGCCACGATAAAGGTCGTCATAAATGTACGAGTCTCTTCTTTCTCCTGTGTATGGGAGGAAGATCCACTTGCCTTTTCGTGTCAATTTATAGCCCGTTACTCCGTTAAGAGTCGTCTTCTGTTTTATGCACTTGCTCAGTAGCTCTTGCACCTCCCCATTAGTCGGCATTCTCCAATTCTCACCAAGAATTACATGAGCGGCATCATCATTAGTATCAAGTACAGTTTTGTTGTCTATAAATCCGTTGTAACCATAGAAGGAGTTAGTACAATATTTAATGAGTTTTTCATTGTTATACCATTTCCCGCTTCTGGTAGAAAATGACGTTCTAGGCTTAACTTCGCCCCATGCGAAATAATCTCCTGTTTCTTCAGGATTGACGCACAGACCTGAAGAACAAAGATTGCATGATGCCCACTTGACACTAAGGCCTAAATCGACCAGGACTGATTCGATATCATTATATTCAATATCATCATCCAAATTGTCCAGCAATCCAAATGTAGAACGATGGACAGTTATCACATTTGTAAGTGACGTGGATGCATACTTGCCTATTGTTTGTAGATAAATATTTATCCCTTCAGCATGAGTCTGCGGGAGCATGGCGGCAAAGTAATGGGCCCCGGGGGTAAAGGCGCCGCCTTCAGGTGCTATAACGAGAATGGAATCAACCGGATCCGTAATCTCAATTATTTCCGGTCTGTTATCTTCTCCGAATCCTACGCGGACCTTTCCGGCCATCGGACTACCGTCATTAGATTTGAAAATTACTCTTCTGACTCCTTCCTGCGTTACGCTGAATCGTACGCCACCACAGACATTGTAAAAGGCGAGCGAGAAAGAGTTGGACTTGGCAACGGCGGGGAAGAATTTATCGGCGAAGGTGCTTGCAACCGCCTCTTGCTCGTGGGCAAGTGTCATCGTAACACTCTGTCCGTCGCAGGTGTTTGCTTCATTGTATGGATATATCGCCCAGCAAACGGCATTCCCTTCTTCGGTTTCAATATCGCCAATCAATGAAGTTAGGGTGCCTGTAAAATTGGCTGTAGCTTGTGGTTCCGTGTTTGTAGAAGTAAATTTGCCGGAAGCCATTGTTCCAAAGAAAGCATTGATTTCTTCGCCCGTAGTCCACCAGATACTGGTGCCGTTTTCCTGCAGGGCGGTACGTGAACCTAACCCGCCTTCCTGCGCCCATGAGGCAGTAAACTCAATTTCGTTTGTATTTTTACCAATATTCTGTTCAGTAACCTCTCTTGTGCAGGCCAGAGCCATTATCACCGCGCCCGCGGCACAAATCCATAATTTTGCGTTCATAGTTCTTTCAATTTGTCCAGTTTTCATAATAAACATCTTCAATTGCGCCCGGTGCCGGGCTTCCGCAGAGCAGAGATTCCGGTGCCGTTATCACAACACATATCTGCGGAGTTTCATAATTGTATTTCATAGTCATATAGATAATACAGGAGGCCGCTCAAGTTTAATTAGCCTTATTGATAATTTGAACTGCGTAATAATCGATTTCGCCGCAATCGTAGGCATGAGCCTCCACTGGATAAGTTTTTCCAGACGTGATGTCAGAAATTTTGATGTTGTCGACAAATTCGAAGGCGACTTTACAATTGATGTCCTTAGCAATGATGTGTGTGCCAACATTATCAAACATAAAGTAAACCAATCTATTCATCTCTTCGGGATCTTTTGAAGCATGAATGTTTGCTAGAAAATAGCGAAGTGTCTGGTCAAGATAATGGATGTCTTGAGCGCTGATGTCGAGAATGGCAATCGTCTCCGGGTTGACGATGCTTGTTTTGTTTGCTGCCATAGGCGTTGTTTTCTTCCTCCCTGCCCCGAGGAGGATGTTTTGGGTAAAAACAAAAAGAAAGTGTGAGGCAATTCGTTTATCTGTACGGAGGTTCTGGAATAACCTTGAAGCAAATAAACGACACCCCACACCCGTATGGAATATGCCCGGAGAGGGCAAATAATGCCATACACGGTGATGATTGTGCGCCTATCCCTGCTTCAATGAAATTTTCCAGATTTCCGTACAAGGATAAAAGCGAAAACACTTTCATCAGTATTTATGCTCCCGCTCCCGGGGGAGCGCTTGCAACTGCAAACATACAAAAAAAATGATATATTTGCCGCGGAAATTGAAAAGGACCGGACCGCGATGAAATGTCAAAGTCTAAAAACCCTTGTCCTGGCGCTGGGCCTGCTGGCGTCGGCAGGTGTGTGGGCGCAACCCAAAGAGAAGGTCCTGCGGGGCTTTGACGGCGGGATGATGCTGCACGCCGGGTACCTCGGCGGGACGCTGGTCCCGGGCGAGGCGCCGGTGAGCGGATGTCCGTTCGGGCTGGGCGGCGTGGCGCGCCTGCATCTCGGAAAATGCTTCCGCATCGGCGGGGAAGGGTATGTCTCGACGATGAACCTGCGTGGAAACGGCAGTTATCTCCGCTATGGCTGGGGCGGGATTCTCGCGGATGTCTATGGCGTATTCGGCCGTTTCCAGCCCTATGGCGGGGTGACGCTCGGCGGCGGAGCGATGACGGCGGTGCTGATGACGGAGACGCCCTCCGAAGCGTGGGCCCCCATTGACGGGACGCGCTACCGCAAGCAGGGCTTTATGGCCGTGGACCCGTTCGTGGGCTGTGATTTCATTCTGACGAAAGCCATTCACCTGACCCTGAAGGTCGATTGCCTCTGCGGCTTCGGACGGGACTTGCAGATGCCCGTCGGTCCGCGGGTGTACTTCGGCGTGCTTTTTTACCGTTAATACTTGATGCCGGTGAGGAAGAGGGCGTGGCCGGGAACGGACTCGCCGGCGGCGCAGCGGTTTCCGCTCGCCAGCAGTTCTTCCATCGAATCCGCACTCCGCTTGCCGCGGCCTACTTCGATGAGCGTGCCCACGATCGCCCGCACCATATTGCGCAGGAAACGGTCGCCGCGGATGCGGAAATACCAGTAGCTCCCGTCGGCGGGATAGCCGCCCAGACGCACGTGGTCCGGTTCATAGGGGTACCAGCGGGCCTCGCGCAGCGTGCAGACGGTGGTCTTGACGTCGGAGCCGGTCTTGGCGAAGCAGCCGAAATCCCGCGTTCCGAGCAGCGCCTGCGCCGCGCGGTTCATCGCCTCGAAATCCAGTTCCGGATAGCCGCACAGGTAACTGTGCGCCGCGATGAACGGGTCTTTGCTGCGGTGCAGGAAGTAGGTGTACTCCCGCTCCGTGGCATCGAAACGGGCGTGAAAATCGTCCGCCGCCGCTTCGACGCAATGAACCTTGACCGACGGCGGCAGGATGGCATTTAATTTGCAGCAAAATTGCGCGGTATCAAGAGGGCCCGGAGCGTCGAAATGGGCCGTGTAGGCAAAGGCGTTCACTCCGGTATCGGTTCTGCCGGCCCCGGTGACGGCCGTCTGCGCACGGAGCAGCGTCGTCAGGGCGTCTTCCAGGCACTCCTGGACGCTCGGGTCGCCGTTCTGACGCTGCCAGCCGCAAAAGGGCGCGCCGTCGTAACTGAGGAGAATCTTGTACCGCATACGGATGCAAATTTAGAACATTTATATGGAAAATGTAAACATCAAAGAACTCAACGAGCGTATCCAGAAGGAAAGCGCCTTCACCGATATGCTCGCGCTGGAGATGGGCAAGGTCATCGTGGGTCAGAAGCATCTCGTGGAAAACCTGATGATTGCGCTGCTCTCGAACGGCCACATCCTGCTCGAGGGTATGCCCGGTCTGGCCAAGACTCTGGCCATCAGCACGCTTTCGAAGGCGGTGAACGCCAAGTTCAGCCGGATCCAGTTTACTCCGGACCTCCTGCCCGCCGATGTCACCGGTACGCTGATCTACTCGCAGAAGAAGGAAGCCTTCGAGGTACACAAGGGCCCCGTCTTCGCGAACTTCGTGCTCGCCGATGAAATCAACCGTGCGCCGGCCAAGGTCCAGAGCGCCCTGCTCGAAGCGATGCAGGAGCGTCAGGTGACCCTCGGCGACGCCACCTATCCGCTGCCCGAGCCCTTCCTCGTGATGGCGACGCAGAACCCCGTGGAACAGGAGGGAACCTATCCGCTGCCCGAAGCGCAGGTGGACCGTTTCATGCTCAAGGTGAAGGTGGATTACCCCGGCAAGGAGGAGGAACGCCTGATCGTGCGGATGAACAACGCCGGCGAGTTCCCGCAGCCCAATCCCGTCGTGCAGCCCGAGGATATCGTCCGCGCCCGTTCCCTCGTGCGCGAGGTCTATATGGACGAAAAGATCGAGCGCTATATCGTGGATATCGTGTTCGCTACCCGTACCCCGGCCGACTACGGCCTGCAGGACGTCGCGTCCCTGATTGCCTACGGCGCCTCCCCGCGTGCGAGCATCAGCCTGTCGCTGGCGGCCAAGGCCTATGCCTTCATCAAGCGTCGCGGCTATGTGATTCCCGAGGATGTGCGGGCGGTCTGCCCCGAGGTGCTGCGCCACCGTATCGGCCTGACCTACGAGGCGGAAGCGGAGAACGTTACCAGCGAAGAGATTATCGAAAAGGTTATCAATGCCGTCGTCGTTCCGTAGTACCAGCGACCTGCTGCGCAAAGTCCGCAAGGTCGAAATCAAGACCAAGGCGCTCTCCCGCCAGATTTTTGCGGGGGAGTACCATTCTGCGTTCAAGGGACGCGGAATGGCCTTCAGCGAGGTGCGCGAGTACCGCTGGGGGGACGACGTGCGCAATATGGACTGGAACGTCACGGCGCGGTTGCGCGCTCCGTATGTCAAGGTGTTCGAGGAAGAACGCGAACTGACGGTGGTGCTGCTCGTGGACGTGAGCCGTTCCGGTCTCTTCGGCACGGACACCCGCACAAAGCGGGACCTGGTGGCGGAGATTGCCGCGGTGCTTTCCTTCAGCGCCAGTCTCAACAACGACAAGGTGGGCGCCCTGTTCTTCAGCGACCGCGTGGAGAAGTTCATTCCCCCCGGAAAGGGGCGCAGCCATCTTCTGCACATCATCCGGGAACTGATTGAACTGCAACCCGTTTCGGATGGGACCGACATCGGCGCGGCCCTGCGTTTCCTGAGCGGCGCCATCAAGAAAAAGTGCACCGCGTTCCTGCTTTCGGATATGCTGGACGCCGACGACGGCGGCGCTCCCCGCTATGAGGATGCGCTGAAAGTGGCGGCGTCGCGGCACGACCTGTCGGTCATCGAGGTGTACGATCCGCTGGAGCGCCGCCTGCCTGCCGCGGGCCTGATCAAGGTGAAAGATGCCGAAACCGGCCGCAGCGCCTGGGTCAATACCGATGCCCGGCGTACGCGGGAGGCCTATGCCGCCTGGTTCTCGCATCTGGAGGCAAGGGAACGCCAACTTTTCAACCGCTATCAAATCGATCATGTTTCCATCGCTACCGGCGATGATTACGTCAAAGGCCTGATGGCCCTGTTTCACGGAAGATGAAAACGCTGATTCTGTTGTATGCCGCCCTGCTCAACCTGCTTCCCGCAGGCGATGCATTCCTGAAGCCCCTGCAGAAGCGGGATTCCATTCTCGTCGCGGACCAGCTTTCCTATGGGTTCCGGCTGGACAGCGTGCGTGCCGGCACCTTCATCGGCCTGCCGGACTTCAGCGGGGCTTCGAACGATACCCTTACGCTCGTCCGCACCTGGCAACTGGATACCACCTGGCTCAAGGGGCACAAGAAATCCAGGGACCTCTTCTCGCTGGAGGGCAGCATCGTTATCGCTCCCTTCGAAGAGGGAACCTACGTGTTGCCGGACATTCCCGTCCTGCGCAAGAAGGGTGCTTCGGCGGATACGCTGATTTTCAAGGGATTGGAATTGGAAGTCAAGACCATTCCCATCGATACAGCGACCTTCCGGGCGCACGACCTCAAGGGGCAGATTCGCTACCCCCTGACCTTTGCCGAAGTGGCTCCCTGGGTCTTCGGGGTGCTGGCGTTTGCCGCCCTGCTGGCCCTGGGCATCTGGTATGCCCGCCGCCAGGCGATGCGCCGGAGAGGGGGCTCCGCCCACCGGGATCCCGCCTATATCGTCGCGCTGCGGGAACTGGAGAAATTCAGGGGCGACAAGTATTGGGCGCCCGAAAAACAAAAGGCCTTCTATTCCGGCATCACGGATGCCCTGAAGGCCTATATGGAAGACCGCTTCGGGGTGGATGCCCCGGAAATGACCACCGCGGAACTTTTTGCCGCGCTCAAAGGGGAGAAGGACATTACGCCGGAGATGTATCAGTCCCTGAAAGACCTCTTTGAGACCGCGGACTTCGTGAAATTTGCCAAGCACGCCGCCGGCGAGGCCGAGAATGCCGCCGCGGTGCCGCTGGCGGTGCGTTTTGTCGTGGATACCCACGAAAGCGAGGCCGCCGAAGCGCAGGCACAGACGACAGGGGAGGAGAAGTGATGTTTTTCGAGTATCCCCGTCTCCTGTGGCTCCTGGCCCTTCCCTTGCTGCTCGTCGCGCATTATCTGTATCTGGAATTGCGGCAGCGTCATCCCCGGATGCGGGTGTCTTCGTCGGCGCCCTGGCTGTCCGGCGGCCGCAGTCCCCTGGCCGTGCTCGTGCATCTGCCCTTCGTGCTCCGGACGCTGGCGCTGTGCCTGATCATTATCGCCATCGCCCGCCCGCGCTCCTCTTCCGAGGTAGAAAAAATCGACACCGAGGGCATTGACATCGTGCTGGCGATGGACGTCTCCACCAGTATGCTGGCGCGGGACTTCAAGCCGGACCGCATCAGCGCGGCCAAGGACATCGCCATCGAATTCATCAGCCAGCGGCCTTCGGACCGGATGGGCATCGTCGTCTTTGCCGGCGAGAGTTATACCCAATGCCCGCTGACGACGGACCGCGCGACGCTCATCAACCTGATGAAGGAGGTGCAGACCGACCTGATCGAGGACGGAACCGCCATCGGCAACGGCCTTTCGACGGCGGTGGCGCGGATGATGGATTCCGACGCCAAGAGCCGCGTGGTGATCCTGCTGACCGACGGGGTGAACAACCGCGGCGAAATCAGTCCGGAGACGGCGGCGGAGATTGCCGCGACCTACGGCGTGCGCGTCTATACCATCGGCGTGGGAGCCAACGGAACGGCGCCGTATCCCGTGCAGACCCCCTGGGGCGTGGAATTGCAGGATATGAAGGTGGAAATCGACGAAGCGCTGCTGCGCAACATCGCCGATGCGACGGGAGGCCGCTATTTCCGCGCGACGGACAATACCAAACTTTCTGAAATCTACACGGAAATCAACAAGATGGAAAAGGCCCGGACGACCGTGGACAGTTTCCCCGTCTATAAGGAACTTTTCGGGAAATATGTCCTTGCCGCCCTGCTCTGCCTGCTCCTGGAAGTCCTGTTGCGTTTCCTTTTGAGAAGACTGCCCTGACCATGTATTTCGCCCAAGCACAATATCTTTATCTGCTTTTCCTGGTGCCGCTTTTCCCGCTGGTTTACGGGTTGGTGCGGATGCTGCGCCGCCGGCGTATGCGCCGTCTGGGGGACGAGGCGCTGGTGCGGGAACTGATGCCCCACTGGTCGCCCGCCAAAGGCTGGGTGCGCGTGGTGCTCTTTTCCCTGGCGTTTTTCTTCTTCGTCCTGGGACTGGCGCGTCCGCAGATCGGCGCGAAACTCTCTGAACGGGAGACCCGCGGCGCGGAAATCATGATTTGTCTGGATGTGTCCAACTCGATGCTGGCCCGCGATTATACCCCCTGCCGTCTGGACCGCGCCAAACTGGCGATTTCCCGGATGGTGGAGAAGTTGGAAGGGGACCGCATCGGCCTCATCGTCTTTGCCGGAACATCTTTCGTGCAGTTGCCGATTACCACGGACTACGTCTCCGCGAAAATGTTCCTTTCCTCGATCGATACCGATTCCGTGCCTGTGCAGGGGACGGATATCGGCGATGCCATCCGCCTGGCGGTCAAGAGTTTCAGTGCGCAGAGCGAGAAGAGCCGCGCCGTCGTGGTGATTACCGACGGCGAGGACCACGAGGGCAAGGGCGCCGATGCCGCGCGGCAGGCGGCCGAATTCGGCATCAAGGTCTATACCATCGGCGTGGGGTCCGCGGAAGGACAGACCATCCCCAAGGACGGTTCCCTGCTCAAGGACAAGGACGGGAACATCGTCGTGACGCGGCTGGACGACTCGACCCTGCGGCAGATTGCCCAGGCGGGCGGCGGCGCCTACATCCACGCCGGCAACGAAGAATTCGGCCTGAACCCCATCATCAGCGACCTGCGCCGGCTGGAGGATGAAAAGTACAGTTCCGTCGTCTTCGAGGAGTATGACGAGCAATATATGTATTTCCTGGCCGTGGCGCTGCTGCTGTTCGTGGTGGAAATGCTGATTGGCAGCCGCAGGTCGGGAAGAAAACTTTTTGTGCGATGAAAAAGGCATTGGGGATACTTCTTTTGGCGCTTTTGACCCTGCCGCTTTCCGCCCAGGGCGACCGGCGCGAGTTGCGTTCGGGCAACCGGAAATTTGCCAAGGGGAAATGGGCGGAAGCCGAACTGGATTACCGGAAGGGGCTGTTGCGCGATTCCCTGTCGGTGCCCGGGGCCTATAACCTTGCCTCCGCGCTCTATCGGCAGGAGGATTTCGACGGGGCGCTGAAAGCGTTTGAGAACCGCGATGAACTCGCGGAGAAGACGCCGCACGCCGCATCCTGGTATTACAACAAGGGTGATGCGGCCATTGCAAAGAAGGACTGGCGGGGAGCGGTCGACGCCCTGCGCGAATGCCTGTTGCTGACGCCCGGCGATATGGACGCCAAGGAAAACTATATCTACGCCAAGGAGATGCTGAAAAACGAGCAGCAGCAGGGCGGAGGCGGCGGCCAGGACCAGAATCAGCAGAATCAGGACCAGAACCAAAACCAGGATCAGGACCAGCAGGATCAGCAGGATCAAGACCAGGACCAGAACCAGAATCAAAACCAGGATCAGAATCAGCAGAACCAGGATCAACAGAATCAGGACCAGCAGCAACAGCAGCCGCAGGAGCAGCAGATGACGCCCCAGCAGGCCCGTCAGTTGCTGCGTGCCGTCCAAGCCAAGGAGCAGGAGACGCAGGAGAAGGTCAAGAAGGAGAAGGCGGCCCTGTTGAAGTCCCGGCAGAAAGACAAGAATTGGTAATGAAGAAGCTACTGACGATATTATTGGCGCTGCCGCTTGCCGCGGCAGCCCTTTTCGCGCAGGACATCAAGGTGGAGACCCAAAGAGTGGTCTCCGCGGACGAGATGTTCAATGTGGTGTTTACCGTGGAGGGGAGCAAGCCCTCTTCCTTTGACTGGGACCCCGGAGAAGGCTTCCAGTTACGCTGGGGACCGCAGGAATCTTCTTCTTCCTCCCATTCGGTTACCATCGTCAACGGGAAGGTGCAGTCTTCCTCCGTCAAGTCCTATACCTATACTTATCTGCTGATGCCCAACGGCCCCGGCCAGTTCCGCCTGCCCGAGGCGGAGGCGGTCATCGACGGGAAGACCGTCCGTTCCCGCAGCGTGACGGTGACGGTGGTGGCGGATACGGAAAGTGAAGCCGCGCCCCAGCAGGCCGCCCCTTCCCAGGGCGCCCAGGCTGCCGGCGAAGCCGCCCCGAACACGGACATTTCCCTCGTGCTGAATTTCTCGAAGACGAAAGTAGTGGTGGGGGAGAGCCTGAACGCCAGCCTCATCCTGCGCCAGCGGGCGGATATCGCCGGATTCGAGGATGTGAAATTTCCCGTTTTCCACGGCTTCTGGAGCCAGGAAACCTATGCGCCGAACAATATCGAGTGGCACCGTGAAAGCATCGGCGGAAAAATCTACAACGTAGCGACGCTGCGTTCCTATAAGTTGGTGCCGCAGCGGATCGGGGAAGTGACCATCGATCCCGCGGAACTGGTCTGCGTGGTGAATGTCCGTACGCCCCGCCGCCGTACCGGAAATCCCTTCGACGATTTCTTCGGGGACGATTATGCGCGGGTGCGGCGCAAGGTCAGCACGCGCCCGGTGACGATCCACGTTTCGCCCCTGCCTTCCGGCGCCCCGGCGTCTTTCTGCGGCGGTGTGGGAAAATTCAGCATTTCGGCCTCGCTGAGCAAGGACTCGCTGGCCACCCACGATGCCGCCGCCCTGATCGTGAAGGTGCGCGGCGACGGGAACCTCTCCTTGACGGAGACCCCGAAGGTGAACTTCCCGCCGGATTTCGAGACCTATGACGTGAAGGTGACCGAAGGCAAAGGCGAGAAGACCTTTGAATATCCCTTTATCCCCCGCTCCAAGGGCGATTTCGTGCTCGGACCGGTGGAGTACAGTTATTACGACATCGACGCGGGGCGTTATGCGACCGCCCGTTCGCAGGAACTGCCGCTGAAGGTCAGCCGGAGCACTGTGGCGGCCCCGAACGCCGCCGCGCAGGGCGAAGGGACGCTGGTCATTTCCGACAACCGCAAGGATGTGCGGGACATCGGCACCGACATCCGCTTTATCAGCACCGACGCCCAGCATTTCCGCCGCAAGGGTGCGTTCTTCCTTTCTTCCGTGACTTTCCGGCTGCTCTGTGTCCTCCTGCCGTTGCTGGCCCTGCTGGTCTGGGTGCTGTGGCGCCGCAGCGAGAAACGCCGCAGCGATGTCGCGGGTACCCGTAACCGTGCGGCGACCAAGCAGGCGAAAAAGCGGCTGTCGCGGGCGGAAGGCTATTTGAAGGAACAGGTGCCGGCGGCTTTCTATGAAGAACTGTACAAGGCGCTCCTGGGCTTCGTGTCCGACAAACTCCTGCTCGACGCTTCGGCGATGAGCAAGGACAATATCGCGGCCCGGCTCGCGGAAGCCGGCGTGGCGCAGGAGGCGGTTAGCGCGCTGCTGGAACTGCTCGACGCCTGCGAATACGCGCGTTATGCCCCTTCCGGCGGCTCGGATGCGATGAAACGCCATTATGCCGATGCGGCCGCCGTCATCTCGCAAATCGACCGTAGCATGAAAAAGAAACCGTCTGCCGCGACCGCCCTGCTGCTGCCGCTGGCGCTGCTCTTCAGCCTGAATTCCGCTGCCGCCGTTCCCGCCGATTCGCTCTGGCGTGCCGGCGCCGATGCGTATGCCGCAGGACAGTGGGAAGAAGCCCGCGACGCCTGGCTGGCCATCGAGGCACAGGGCGTCGAATCGCCGGACCTGTATACGAATATCGGCGATGCCTGCTATAAGACCGGGGAACTGGGAGCGGCCGTCCTTTGGTATGAAAGGGCGCTGAAACTCAATCCCTCGGACCGGACCGCGCGCTACAACCTGGAGTTCGTGCGCCGCTCCCTGCAGGATAAAATCGACGAGGTGCCGGAGTTCTTCCTGAAAGGCTGGCTCCGGAAAATCTGCTTCCTGATGCCCTCGGATGCCTGGGCGATGCTTTTCCTGGGGCTCTTTGCCCTGGCGCTCGCGGCCTTGCTGCTCTTTGCACTTTCGGACGCTTCCGCCTGGCGGAAAACCGGATTTTTCAGCGCCATCGTCCTGGTGCTGCTGGCCTTGGGCTGCCTCGCCGCATCGGTTTCCCAGAAGCGGAGTTACTTCCGTGCGGACCGTGCGGTGATTACCGTGCCCGTCGTGTCGGCGTCCAGTTCCCCGGGCGGCAGCGCGGCCAAGGACCTTTTCGTGCTGCACGAGGGCACCAGCGTCAAGGTGCTGGAAGAAATCGGCGGCTGGTGTAACATTGAACTTTCCGACGGCCGTCAAGGCTGGATTTCAAAAACGAACATCGAAATCATATGAATGATATCATCCTGTCGGCCCTGCTGAACCTTTTCGCCCTCTGCGGGGCGGAGGGGAAGACGGACAAGCAGCGCTCCCTGAACCTGGTGGAAGAACACCTGAAAGGCTTTTTCGGCGTCCGCAAACCGCAATCCTACCTCAATCTCTATTCCGACCTCCGGGACTTTTATGACGAGTATCCCGGTCCGGACCGCAGCACGATTGCCGACGGCATCTGCTCCAACCTCAAGAGCCGCATCAGCCGCGGCGACCAGGAGACGCTTCTGTTGCGTCTGATGGAGTTTTGTGCGGTGCTTTCCGGCGGAGAGGCTCCCCGGCCGGTTTTCGAACGCGTGGCGGAGTGCTTCGGTATCGACGCGGCGCTGCTCGCTTCCTTCGATGATTTCATCGCCGGGAAGGACAACCCCGCCGTGCGCCGTTTCGCCGTGGGAGAAGGGGAAGTGAAGACCCTGCTGCTTCCGTCCCGGACCCTGCTTTTCACCTACGAGGGCAGCGGAGGGGCGATGCTCAACGACATTCCCGTCGTCAGCGGCCTGTTCTACATTTTCCAGCCGAGCGCGGTGTTCAAGGGAAAGGATTTCAAGCCCCTGTACCATTCTTCACTGATGGCGCGTTACGAGGGCGCTTCCGGACCGTCTCCGATCACGCTCTGCGGACGGGATATCAATTTCCGCTTCAAACAGGGCGGGGACAACGGAATGCACAATTTCAGTTTCACCCTGCAAAGCGGAGAACTGGTGGCCATCATGGGCGGCAGCGGTGTAGGAAAATCCACGCTGCTGTCCCTGCTCAACGGTACGGTGCGCCCCCAGGAGGGCAGCATCACCGTCAACGGTCACGACATCAGCGAACCGGCGGCCGCGGCGCTCATCGGCTATGTGCCGCAGGATGACCTGCTCGTGGAGGAACTGACCGTGTATCAGAATCTCTGGTACACGGCAAAACTCTGCTTCTCCACCCTGGACGACGCTGCGATCGACCGCAAGGTCCTCTCCGTGCTGGAGCAACTGGGCCTGGACGCCGCGCGTGACCTCAAGGTGGGTTCTCCCATCAACAAATATATTTCCGGCGGCCAGCGCAAGCGGCTCAACATCGCCCTGGAACTGATCCGCGAGCCGGCGATTCTGTTCCTGGACGAGCCGACCTCCGGACTTTCGTCCAGCGATACGGAGAAGGTGATCAACCTCCTGAAGGAGCAGACCGGCAAGGGACGGCTCATCGTCGTAAACATCCACCAGCCGTCGTCGGACGTGTACAAACTTTTTGACCGGCTGTGGCTGCTGGACAAGGGCGGCTATCCCGTTTTCGACGGAAACCCCATCGATGCGGTGGGCTGGTTCAAGACGGCGGCGGGTTATGCGGATATCACTTCCGCCTGCCCCGTCTGCGGCAACGTGAATCCAGAGGTGATGCTGGGCATCATCGAAGAAAAGACCCTCGATACCTCCGGCCATCAGACAGGGGAGCGGAAAGTGTCGCCGCAGGACTGGCACGAACGCTACCTGGCGGCCCGCGCGGAGATGCCGGAGCCCAAACGTACGGAAGTCCCTCACACGGAACAGCACCGGCCCGGCGGCTGGGCCCAGATGGGCATTTTCCTCAGCCGGAACCTCAAGGCCAAACTGACGGACCTCCAATATATCCTCGTCACGCTCCTGGAAGCCCCGGTCCTGGCGCTGATCTGCGGTCTGCTGACCCATTACGCGCCGCTGGGCGGGACTTATACGGTGATGGAGAACAAGAATCTCGTTTCGTACTTCTTCATGGCCATCATCGTCTCGATTTTCCTCGGGATGTCCGCCAGCGCGGAGGAAATCTTCAAGGACCGGGCCTTGCTGAAGCGGGAAAAATTCCTGCATCTGTCCTATGCGTCGTATATCTGGTCCAAACTCATCTTTGTCGCAGGGGTCTGCCTGCTGCAGACGCTGTTCTTTCTCGCCGTGGGGAATACCCTGATGGGCATCCATTTCAATTTCTGGATGTGGTGGGCCGTGCTTTTCACCGCCGCCTTCCTGTCGGGCATCATCGGACTGCTGCTTTCCCAGTGCCTGTCCTCGATCGTGACCATCTACATCACGATTCCTGTCCTGCTGATTCCCCAGATCCTGCTCTGCGGCCTGGTGGTGCGTTTTGACGACCTTAACCCCGGGAGCGAGACCGGAAATGTCCCGCTGATCGGAGAAGTGATTCCGTCCCGCTGGGCTTTCGAGGCCATCGCCGTGTCCTCCTTCACGGACAATCCCTATGAATCGCTCTTCTATGAGTATGACCGCGACAAATTCGTCTGCCAGTACTACGAGTACGTGTTCCTGCACGAACTGGAATCGCAACTGGAGACCCGGCGCTTCGAGCAGGAGGAAGGGAACGGGGAAAATCCCCGGCACCTGGCCGTTCTCCGCGCGGAACTACCGCATCTGGCGCAGGTCTGCGGAATGGAGCCGTATGCCGGCGACGAGTCCTTCGCTTCGATATCGGAGTACCTGGACCGGGCGCGCAGCATTCTTTCCAGCCGCGGCAATGCCGCCACCCTTGCCCTGGACCGCGAGGTCAGCGCCTATATCCGCGAAAACGGCAAGGATGAACTGCGGGACCTCAAGCGCGCTTCCTACAATCTTCAACTGGAGAATCTGGTGCTGGGACGCGATACGGAACGGCGATGCAGCGTCGTCGGAAGCCATATCGTCCCGCATTGCGGCGCCGTGTTCCTGCCGCCCCGTTCCACCTGCGGACGCGCACCCTTCTACAGCGGAATCAAGCGTTTGGGAAGCCTGGAAATCCCGACGCCGCTCTATGATATCGGGGTGTTGTTGCTGATGTGTATTCTCGCCGCCTGCTGTTTATTTGTGAATATTCCGGAATTTTTACTACATTTGCGAGGATAGTGCGAAAATGTTAAAAAATTGACCGATACAACTATGAAAAAATTGACTGTCATCCTGCTCGCCCTTGCGGTGGTGATTCTCCCTTCCTGCAAGAACCAGAGCAAGAAGAAAGCGGCGCAAGAGGCCGGAACGACCGAAATCAGCCAGAAGGAAAAACTGGTGACCGAGGAACTTAAACTCAATCTCCAGGCCCTTTCCGAGTCCGTGGGAAAAATGAAATCCGTTCCCTTCATCTATTCCAGCAACGGAAGCGTGAAACTTTCCCCGAAGGAAAAACTGGTGAAGCCGGAGTACCTGCTTGATCCCGCATTGGTCGCAGACCTCGTCACCCTGACCCAGAAATATCGCGCCGTGGCGATGCTCAGCGTGGACAAGGCCGTGGCCGAACTCTACGACCTGCCCGTGAAGGAATATGAAGAGAACACCGCGAAGGTGGCGATGGACATCAATGACGCCGCCCTGAAGACCTTCGCCGAGAAACTTCAGGCCAACCAGGGCGTCGGCGAGGCTTTCACCGACTTCTACGATGCCGAAATCGAAGCGAACCGCGCTCCTTTCTTCTGGGAGGCGATGGCCGCCGGCATGGTGGAACAGCTTTTCGTCTGCACCAAGAACTTGGAAAAGTTCCTCGGAATGTTCGACGACCAGTCCGCCAGCGACGTGACCTACAACTTTGTCTGCGTACACGAGGGCATCAAGTCCCTGATCGAGTTCTATCCCGAGATGGAAAGCCTCAATACCATCCTGGATCCGCTGTACGTCATCAATGCGATGAACGTGGAGCAGCTGCGCGCTCAGCTCATCGAACTCAAGGGCGAAATCGAGGTTATCCGTACAGCCCTGCTCAACTAGGGTGAAGTACATCTTTGTCGTTAACGGGCGTTTCGACAAAGCCCATATTCTTCCTGACCTGGAGGCACAACTTGCGGGTCGGGAAGTTTCTTATTCGATCTATGTCAGCACGGGCATCGGGGACGCCACCCGTTATGTCCGGATGTACTGCGAATTCCATCCCGGCGAGGAAGTCTGTTTCGTCGCCTGCGGAGGCAGCGGGACCGTCAACGAGGTCGTGTCCGGCATTGTCGGCGCAGGCCCGGAGAAGAGTCTGGCGATCATGGCCTACGGCACGACGAACGACTTCACCAAATGCTGGCCCGGACGGAACTTCACCTCCCTCCAGGATCTGCTGGAAGGGGAGGAAAGGCGGGTGGACCTGGTCCGCTGCAATGACGATTACTCCCTCAATGTCGCCAATATCGGCTTCGACGCGATGGTGGCTTACCGGGCCAACGAAAACATCGAACTGGGACGCAGCAATCCGTACGGGCGCAGCGTGTTCGTGAGTATGCTGCGTTCCCGCTACAACCATTTCAAGGTATGGGCGGACGGGGAGAAAATCAGCCCTTGCCTGACGATGCTCTGCAATGTCTCCAACGGACGTTGCTGCGGAGGGGAGTTCTACTGCGCCCCGCGTGCCAAGGTGGACGACGGACTGATGGAGGTCTGCCTGATCCACAGTATGCCGCTGCCGCTCTTCTTGCGGATTCTGCCCCTTTACAGGAGTGGCAGGCATCTGGATTCGCAGCGCTGTATGCGCCATATGAAGTACCGTCAGGCGAAAAAGGTGGTCGTGGAGTCGCGAAGACTGCTTTTTGTCAGCCTTGACGGTGAAATTACCGCTGCCCGGCGTTTTGAATTTACCATTTTGGAAAAGGCGGTGCGTTTGCACTTGCCCAAACTTCAGGAGGAGGCTGGCCGATGATGCGTTTCCGTTCCCTTTCCGTCCGGATGAGCGTCATCATCATCGTGGCGGTGTCAGTCATCTTCATTGCCGCTTTCGGCGGTCTCGTGTTGCTTGCCAGGCAAGCGATGAAGCGGGCGGCGACGAACAATGTCATGCTCCTGCTTGAAAACCTGCGCGAAGACATCAACATGGAGTTGGAAGAAGTGCAGGTGGCGGCGGAAAACATGATCTGGGTGGTGAAGGAAAAATCCGTGCATCCGGACGACCTGTACGAGATTCCGATGCGCCTCCTGGAATTTAATCCGCATATCGTGGGAAGCGCCGTGGCGTTTGAACCCTGGTTTTACGAGGAGAAGGGTTACTGGTATGCCCCGTATGCCTGGCGCGACGAGGAAACCGGAGTCATCAAGACGATGCAGATGGGGAACCAGGAGTACAACTATTTCGATATGGAATGGTATCGCGAGCCCAAGCGCAAGGGAAAGAACCGCTGGAGCGACCCGTACTACGACGAAGGCGGTGGAGAACAGATGATGGCGACCTATTCCATTCCCATCTGGAACGATGATCTGCAGGTCTTTGCCGTCCTTACCTCCGACATTTCCCTGAAACGCTTTTCCGCAGAGGTGGATGCCATCCGCCCCTACCGCAATTCCTTCGCATTCCTGCTGGGACGCAACGGGACGTTTATCTGTCACCCGGATTCCACCCGCCTGCTCAAGGAGACGATTTTTACCGAGGCGGAGCGCATCGGCAGCGAGCAACTGATGGAGGTGGGAAAGAAAATGGTCGCCGGGCAGTCCGGCTGGTCGGAGTACAAAGGCACGGATATCAAGAAGCATTTCGTGGCGTTCTGCCCCATTTCCAACGGCTGGTCCGTCGCCCTCTCTTTCCCTTACGACGACGTGTTTGCGATGCTGACCCGTCTGAACATGATGTTGTTCCTCATCGCCATGCTGGACCTGCTGATGCTCTATGTCGTCATCCGCAAGGTCGTCAGCCGCCTGACGGAGCCCATCACGCTCTTTACCTATGCGGCGATGCGCATCGGCAAGGGAGATTTCAAGACGCAAATTCCGGAGGTGCATACCGAAGATGAACTGAAGAGCCTGCACGATTCGCTCGAGTATATGCTCCGTTCCTTCAAGGAGTATATTTCGGAACTGCGTTCTTCCACCGCCTCCAACGAACGTTACGAGAGCGAGTTGCATATCGCTTCCTCGATCCAGCGGCAGATGCTTCCGTCCGATTTCTCGAACCCGGAGGGCGTGGATATCTATGCGATGCTTTCTCCCGCCAAGCAGGTGGGAGGCGACCTGTATGATTTCGTCATCCACAACCGCACCGTCTATTTTGCGGTCGGTGACGTTTCCGGGAAAGGGGTCCCCGCGGCCCTTTATATGGCGATCACCCGTGCGGCTTTCCGTTTCACGTCGGGTCTGGGCATCGGTCCGGACGGCATTCTTTCCCGTATCAACGACGTGTTCGCGGAAGGAAATGCCAGCGCCATGTTCGTGACCCTGTTCTTGGGCAAATTGCACCTGGATACGATGGAACTGGAATGGTGTAACGCCGGACACAATCCCATCGTCATCATCCAGCCGGACGGAAAGGCGGAATTCCTCAAGGCCAAGGCGAATCTTGCCGCCGGACTGATGGCCGGTTTCCCTTATGAGAGTGAATCGATGCAGTTGCAGAAGGGCTCCCGCCTGCTGGTCTATACGGATGGCGTGACGGAGGCGGAGCGTGCGGACTTCGCCCAGTTCGGGGAGGACCGCCTGCTGTCTTTCGCCGCTTCCGTGGCGCCTGAGAGCCAATCGAAGGAAGTCTGTGAATCCCTCTTTGCCACCGTGCAGGAATTTACCGCCGGGGCTCCGCAGAACGACGACGTAACGATTCTTTCGCTGAGAGTTTAGTTTTTTTCAGAAGATGCTTCGAGCAGTATTTTTATCCATTGCCCTCCTGCTGGCTTGTCTGATGCCGGTGCGAGCACAGGGGAACCATCCCCGTCTGATCCTTGACGAATCCGAAATGGCCTCCATCCGCAGCCAGGTGGAAGCCGGAGAGAATGAAGCGCTCGTGCTGCTGCATGAAAGCATTATGCGCAAGGCGGAGGAACTGCTGTCGGCATCGCCGCTCGTGTATAAAAAGGACGCTTCTGGGAAGCGTATCCTGGGGGTCAGCCGGAATGCCGCGCAGCGCATCAGTTACTGCGCGTACGCCTATCGTTTCGGTGGGGACAGGCGCTTTCTCGACAAGGCCGTGGAGACCCTGCGGACCGTCTGCGATTTCAAGGACTGGAATCCCTCCCACTATCTGGACGTGTGCGAGATGGCGTCCGGCGTGGGCATCGGCTATGACTGGCTGTACCCGGAACTGGGAGATGAGTTGCGAGCCACGATTACGGACCGGCTCAAGCGATATGCCTTCGACACCATTGAGAAAGTCCCGGCCGACCCTGCGACGCCGGCCTATAAGCACGAGGATATCTGGATTCTGAGGAACAACCGCAACCAGGTGAACCTGGCCGGCCTGACCTGTGCGGCCCTGGCCGTGGAAGAGGTCTTCCCGGACATCGTGAAAAGCCTGATTCCCAGGGTGGTGGCCTCGAATAAAGAGGTGGTGGAGTTTATCTACAATCCCGACGGCGCCTATCCCGAAGGTCCCGGTTACTGGAATTACGGTACGGGCTATCAGGCCTGGCTGAACACCCTGCTTACGGAGCGCTTCGGCAGTGCTTTCGGCATCGACGAGGTGCCCGGCTTTCGTAAAACACCCTATTTTGAGGTGTTTGCCGTCGGAACCAGCGGGCAGCAGTTCAATTTCTGCGATTGCCGTCCCGAGAACAGCCCGCACTATGCGCTTTGGTATTTTGCGTCCCTGCTCGGAGACCCTACGATCTTGTATTCGGAAATGCGTTATCTGCGGGCCAACGATTACACCGCCTCGCAGCAGCGGGCCCTGATTTTCATGCCGCTCAAATATGCCGCCCGCATCAAGCCTTCGGAAATCAAGCCCTCGCCGCGCCGGCTCTTTGCCGCCGATGGCGTGAATCCGCTGGTGCTCGCCTGTTCCGGCTGGAACGAAAGCGATTTGTGGCTGGGCGCCAAGGGCGGGAAGGCCAATTCCAGCCACGCCCATATGGATGCCGGCGAGTTTGTGTACGATGCCTATGGCGTCCGCTGGTCCAAAGACGTGTATTTCTATCCTTATGACCAGGTCGAGAAACCGTTGAAGCAGTTGGGCGGCAATTACTGGTCTTTCAAGCAGGAATCGATGCGCTGGCAGATTTCCCGGGTGAACTGCCGCTGGCACAGTACCCTGATCGTGGACGAAGAAGACCATCTGGTGGACGGTTTCGTGCGGAAAACCGCTGATTTTGACACGCCGGAGTGCAAGGGCGCGACTTTCGACCTTACCCCGCTCTACGAAGGCCTTGTTTCCGTCACACGGACGCCCGTCATCCGGAACAACGCCTATCTGGAAGTGACGGATGCCATCAAGACCGGTGGCTCGGCCCATACCATCCGCTTCAACCTCGTCTCCGAGGGAGAACCGGAAGTGGTGGAGGACGGCATTCTCCTGCGCCGCGACGGCGTTACGATGAAGTTGCAGACGACAGGCCGCGAGGTGACCTACAAGATATGGCCTTCCGACCCTTCGGATTTCAGCACTTTCCCCTTTGAGGAAACCGCCCCTGATACCTGGATTTGCGGATATACGGTGAAATTGCCGAAAAAGACGGCCGTGAAACTCGTTACGACCCTGAAACGGGTGGAGGATCCGATGAGCTCCTATTCGCCGCGCCGCATCGGCAGCCGCATTATCCGTCAGTTCCTGACCGCCGACCCTATGGCGTATGCCCCGAAAGGCTTTGACGGCCCGTATAAAGTGGGGAAGGGCAATTCCGTGCATTATGCGGTCGCCAGCCTCTGGGCGAACGCGCTTGCTTTCAGCCGCAGGACGGAGGATGTGGGGATGGAACGGCAACTGACGGAGAAGTTTGCGCCTTTCTTCGATACCCTGCGTCCCCGCCTGAACCGTGACGACCACGTCGATTTTTCCATTTTCGGCATCGTCCCGCTGGAAATCTATCTGCTGAACGGGGACCGGCGCGCCTTTGAGATGGGAATGCACTATGCCAATCATCAGTGGGAAGTGCCCACGAGCAATCCGGACCCTTCTGACGGCACCGCCCCGGGGAACTTTCCCCTGGAAAAGCAGATGGAACTGCTCGCACAGGGCTATTCGCCGCAGACGCGCTTTTGGATCGATGATATGTATATGATTTCCGCGCTCCAGCGGCAGGCGTTCCTGGCGACCGGCGACAAGACCTATGTCGAGCGGGCCGCCCGTGAAATGCTGCTGTATATGCAGAAACTACAGCGGAGCAACGGATTGTTCTATCACGCGGATGACGTGCCCTTCTACTGGGGCAGGGGGGACGGCTGGATGGCGGCCGGACTTCCGCTGCTGCTGTCCTGCCTGCCGGAGGAGAATGCCTGCTATGCGCCGCTGATGGAATCCTATCGCAAGATGATGCAGTCGCTGTTGGCGTACCAGCATCCCGACGGGCTCTGGGGCCAGTTGCTGGATGATCCGGAGGCCTGGCCCGAGACTTCCTGTTCCGCGATGTTCGCCTATGCGTTCATCGAGGGGGTCAAGCACGGCTGGCTGGAAGATGCGACCTACGGTGCCGCGGCCCGCAAGGCCTGGAGAGCGCTTTGTGCCCGGATGGACGCTTTCGGGAATCTTTCCGACGTCTGTATCGGCACCAGCCGCAAGAACGACCGGGCCTATTACCTGAAACGCGGCCGCATCAACGGTGACCCGCACGGTCAGGCGGCGATGCTCTGGATCTGTAACGCCGCGCTGGACGGTTTTACCCTTTAAGACTACTTTACTTTCACCCCGGGGATGTCCTCCCAGAGGGTGGTGTAGTGGGGGGACTGGTGGTTACCGTCTCCTTAATGAAAGTGTGAAGTCTTTGTAAGTGACGCTGGTCTATACTACGCCAACGATAGTCTTAAGCTTTTTAATGAAATCCTCGACTTTGGAGATGTACGGTTCCACGTCCTCCTTCGTCCAGTCCAGAAAATCATCATAATCGCCTGTATGCCTCATATTCTGGAGCCGAGCAAGTAGAGCGCCATCTTCCGTCGTAAGAATACCCGTACGCACATAATTCTGACCTATCATCCCGATAATCCCATCGTGCGTTCTCGCAGTAAACCCTGCGTTGACGAGTAACGCGGAAGATGCATAGTATGCAGCATAATAGAGACGATTGGCAGCAAGTGTCCAATGGCCCATAGACGCGCAATCTTTTGCCTCTACAAACGCGTTGTCGGCCTTTTCAAATCGATAGGAAACTATCGCATTCCTTTCTTCGGTTGTCAATGGCATAGGCTTACTCCTTCTGCGCTGATGTTCTTAAAGAACGGGGTTATACTCCGCTTGTTCCAATCCTCATAGGTGTAGATGAGCGGATGGATTTGCTCTCCGACAGTCCATCCATAGTCCACAAATGGATAAGCAAAGCGTTCAAAATCCTGCCCCGTGGCTCTAGAGCCCTTGATAAGGATAAGAACATCCCAGTCTGAATCCTTTCTGGCATCTCCACGCGCCCGCGAACCAAACAGAATGGCATCGGCCCCCTCAGGCAGAACTTGCATTGCAACCTGCTTCATCCCCTGTATGATATCCTTCGAACTCATTTACTGCAAAGGTATGGTTTTTTCCCGGAAATAAAAGAATATTCGTATATTAGCGCTGTCGTTCCGCGGAACGGCAGACATATTTTGCGAAAGTGTTTTTCGCCTACCCTGTTGGAAATCCGGACAATTTTCAAAATAAAGCAAGGGTCGGTCGGTTACACTCCGCAGGTTTTGCTATGTCGGCGGTGGGCCTCATTCCATCGTTCCCCATATCAACCTGTGTGGAGTACGATTGTTTCTTCTTGCTTTGCGTTCGTCCGGAACGTCCGACAGAAGTTACGAAAACGGCTCCACACTTTTCGTTTATATAATACCCGGTAGGGAGCGCCGGAAAGAAAATCACATCATCGATGGACGACCATGTAATTAATTTTCGCCCCTTTGTCGGCAAGAACTATTCAACAAGCGGATATCGAGGAAAACGAATCCTAATTCTGGGGGAGAGCCATTATTGTAAGAATGAATTGGCAAAAGGAGGACGATGCTTTCCTTTATGCAAGTCAGAACTTATGAAAGAAGATTGTTTCTCTCAAACTGAAGACGTTCTGAATGATTATATCTATAACTACTACGGCAGTAGTTCCCAACAGACTTTTCTTTGCTTTGAACGGGCTTTTATAGGAAAGGAACTTACGCAAGAAGAACGAGAGGAATTCTGGGAAGGTATCATATTTTACAACTATCTGCAATTCTCACAACCTGGACCCCGTCGTTCCATTGCCAATGAATATTGGGAGCCATCAGAACAGGCATTCCTCCAATTATTAGAGACTTACCTTCCTGATTGCATCATTGCTTGGGGCGCTCGCCTCTTTGACGGAATGCCTGGGTGGAAAGGGAAAGAATCGAAATTAACCATCGACGGAGATTCTACCGATGTATGGACCTATAACATTAAGGGAAAATCTATCCCTATGCTGAAGGTACACCACCCTAGTTCCCCGACTGGGAAATGCTGGGAATACTGGCATAAATTCTACAAGGCATTTTTACTATCACTCAAGTAATCATATGAATATTAAGACGCTATGGCCAGCATTTCTTGTTTGGCTTACACTCCTTTCCTGCGATAGGTATGACGATAGATTCATTCTCAACCGCTTAGATGGGCACGACCAAAGCATAAGTAATCTTGACAATAGGGTAACTAAGTTGGAAGAGTTGTGCAACCGTCTGAACACGGAAATAGCATCCCTTAAGACGATTGTCGCCGCCGTGCAGGCGCAGGATTATATTACTGGCGTTGCTCCGCTCTACGAAGAAGGAGTTCAGACGGGCTATACCATCAGTTTTGCTCAAGCTGCGCCAATAATCATCCGTTACGGTAAAGATGGACATTCTCCCAATATCAGTATTGCACAGGACGAAAACGGAATATGGTACTGGATGCTGGACGGTGATTGGATTACCGATACTGCTGGGGAAAAGATTCCTGTCACTGGGCATGATGGCATTTCCCCACAACTGAAAATTGAAGACGATTACTGGTATATTTCCACCGACAACGGTGCTACTTGGACAAAGCTTGTCAAGGCAGTAGGAGAAAATGGCACCAACGGTGATTCTTTCTTCCAAAGTGTCGAAGATACGGAACATGAGGTACTGCTAATCCTTACCGATGGCACTGTAATTAGTATTCCCAAATTTACTCACCTTTCTATCGAATTAGCAACGGCGAAAGACACAATCTTTACATCAAAATCTACATATAAACTGAATTATTCACTGTATGGGATTGTCGGTGAGTCCAATGTAGAAACTATATGTGAAGGGGACATCACTGCAGAAGTCATCGAAACAGATGACAGCAGTGGCAGGATTGAAATAACGGGCAACCAGGGCAAACTCATAATTTTTGTATACAATAACGGACGTACAATATTCAAAAGACTCACTTGTATTCCGGGCTTGTTTGCCGTGTCTAATTCAACCTTGGAAGTTGACGAACGAGGAGGCCCCATCAACTTCATCCTTTATCATAATATGGGATATACGGCGGAGAGTCCCGATTCGTGGATTCATTTTATTGGAGTATATCCATTAGAAGAAAACCAATCAAGGTTCACCATTTATGTTGATTCTTCAACAGATTCATCCGAAAGAAAAGGACAAATAGTTCTTCGGTCTACAAGTAACGATATGAGCGTTACTATAACGGTATTGCAGCGATGTTGCTTTTATTTTGTAGATAATGCTGTATGTTTGACCGTTGGAGAAAGCACGATGTTGACATTAGTTAATGAAACATCATATAGTACCGTTGAGTGGAACTCCTCAAATGAGTCCATCGCTGTCGTTGATGAATTTGGGAAAGTATCTGCTATGAAAAAAGGGGTGACAGAGATTATCGCGAAACTAATCACTCCTAGTGGGGAATTATATGAAGCTAAGTGTATCGTAAGTGTTAATAATAAAATGTTCCTCATCAATGCTATTGATGCCCCTACTGCTTATGGGAACGAAGTACTTGTGAACATCGAGGGAATGGAATTCTTGTTCCATCAGACCGCCTGCTACAAAGAGGGCGTCATTCAGATGAAAAAACAGGTTTCCTACGTGGCCAACAATACGGCTTTTGAGAAGCCGATTATCAGCGTGACCATCCTCGGCGGAGGCGCTGCCAGTACCTTCTATGCAAGCAACTACAAGTGCTATGGCGGTACGGTCGCGAAGCCCGAGACGGAGATTACCGGAACGGAAATTGAAAACGGCACCAAATACGATTTCGCAGGCAAGGG